>Ga0163149_10000044_pt1 | contig 140307 bp, 100 predicted proteins | sample OliLakLV19MP5G1_FD_148604 | JGI IMG/M metagenome (GOLD analysis project Ga0163149, IMG submission 148604) | Freshwater microbial mat bacterial communities from Lake Vanda, McMurdo Dry Valleys, Antarctica - Oligotrophic Lake LV.19.MP5.G1 | ecosystem: Environmental > Aquatic > Freshwater > Lake...
GCTTGCACCGCCGACGGTTCCACCCCATCGGCTACAGCTAGCGCTGTACGCCTCTGTGGCGGTATCATTCCAATCTCTAAAGGTAATTACAATGGACTACCTTTGACACAAAATTATTGACAGATCCTACCGACATTCCACTGAGCCTCGACGATCGACTGCGTCTGCACCAGGCTGTTTGCTCCGACCTGAATTTGATCGCGCAAAGAGCTGGAAGCAAATTAGTGTTTTCCAGTTTTCTGTACGCTCATGGTCAATTTAAAGACGCGGAAACTTATGGAAAATGGGCGAAGGAATGTGCGGATGAAATTCCGATTGAGTTGCTCAAGCAAGAGAGCGAGCAGCTCAAAGCTGACATGGCGCTCTTCGCCGATCCGGAAAAGAGAAAAGAATTTTTGAATGTCGCTATGTTCCTGCATAGTGATGGCAAACAGCCAAGTGCCAATATGTTGCCGCTGCAAACGAGAAAAATGATGACCATGCTTTATATGGGAACTGAATTGAAGCGCGACGGCCAGGACATAGCTGCTGAGTTCGGTAAGACCACTGGGTTTAAGCCTGATCTGGCATTCGAGATGGCGAAAGAAACACGCCAGAAAACAATTGAGATTCTCGGTTTCGATCCGCTCGACGCGAAACAGGCTCGTCAGGATCCCGAGGTGGCATCACTGTTTGGCGGCATCTGCGAGATCGTTTCAAACCCAGAAAAGTACAATCTATATAAACTTGTGGACGACCACAAATTAGAGAAAATGCAGAAGGAATTAAAAAAATACACCGGCATCGACAGCATGCTCACCGATATTGGCGTGGTGGTGCTTACCGCAGGTGTTCTCGCTGTGTCTCGCAGCCCCAAGGTACAAGCAGGAATCGAGAGCATGTTGGGACACACACTTCCCGGCGTGGAAGTCAACGTCGCTCGGCTGACCAAAATTGGTGGTCTGACAGTAGCCGCCTCTTGTGCGCCTCTCGCCAGGCACTACGGATACAAGGCAATGAGCGGTCTGGCGGAGTCATGGTCGGATACTGCGGTTCATGTGGTTGGCTCGCTTGCAGCAGCTGAACTAGGAGGAAGAGTGTTAGGCTCCGGCAGCATGTTAACCGGAAGTGCCGGCAGAGGAGTGACCACTCTTAGAAGTTTCGATAAGGTTGGCAGCGCGGAATGGCTAACCGTGCAGGGTTACAACACAACCGGCAAGTTGGCGGATCTGCTCAGGACCAATGGATTTATTTCAGAGTCCAAGATTTTTGCCAATGTACCAAGAGGCACCGCTTTGTCATCCGAAGCAGGATTGAAGGCGATCGAACAAGCAAACCTGACCAACTCCAGATTGGCAACCGTTGCAAAGTCAGTGGCCGAAGACTTGCGGTCCGCAAGCGGTATCGATAGCAGCAAGCTGGCTGATTCCCTCGGAAAATCCAGCGGTGGAAAAATTGCCACCGTGGATGATATCGTGAAAATTGTCGATCAAGAAAAGTTATTGCTCGAGCAATACTTGAAAAACGCTAACAACGCCAGGAAATCAACATCCATCGCAGACTCTCTTGCCCAGCATGGATACACGCCGGAGAGAGCACGCATCGAAAAGGCGCTGGAGGGAATGGGCGTAAAAAATGTTGGAGAAGCGGAGAAATTATTGAAGCAACTAGAGAAAGGCGTTGCCGATCAATTTCCGAAAATTGCCGAGATGCAAAAATCAGGTCTTGTATCTGGTTCAACCAAGCTCATCGACCTTGCCGCCATGTCCAATAGACCGTTTGACGGACCAGGGCTGGAACGGCTGTTGTCGCGCGTTCCCGGCAATAATCGTGGTGCCTTACTGACCGATAAAATCATCGACGAAGTGGCAAGTGGAATTAGTAAAGGCAGAACGAAAATCCAAGAGGCCGTTTTATCCAATTCAACTGCGGTGAATTTACCTTCAGTCCCAAGCCATTTTGGTGTGCCAACACCGCATGCGGTGGCGCGAAATAACTGGACCACGGCACTCACTGCCGGTGGTGCGATCACGGGCACATACAATTCCATCGTAAAGACCTGGGACCTCGCTCATGCAAATAATCCAGCCACCGGTCAGCCTTATTCTTTTGGCGAAGCATTCCGTGAGGCGCATTTTCCGACCATCCTCGATCCAAATGCTCCTGCTGTGCTCCGCCACGCCACATCGTTCATTCTCGGCACTGCCGGTCAAGCTCTGGCGGGTGCGCTGATGCTTCGACCAGGCGCAATTCATAAAGGCACCGAGAATGGTGGCTTCCGGTCTTCAATGTGGGATGCTTTGCCAATAACCCAACGAGGATTGAATAACTGGAATGCCACCGTTTTTGCAAAACCAGGAATGAATGGAGCAGGAGCTCTTACCGCATCCCTGTATAAACCGATGATGGAAGACTCCGCAAGACATGGGCAGCAAAATGCGCGTTACAAAAATCTCTTGCGCAACAGCCAGACCCCAATCGAAAATAAGCCATTGCAACATAAGTAGCGCAAAACCGTTCATAGGGAGATGGAACGCCTCTCTAAGCAAAAAAGCCGGACTCGAAAGTCCGACTTTTCTGGTGTGCGTTAACTTGATTCGAGTGATCTATCTTTTGTTCGGCTCGATCACGAGATGAAGTTCGATCTTGTTCGGTGCAGCGGTCGGTTGTGATTGCTGTTCGAAACTTGCGAGTTGAACTTCTTCGGTGTCGCCGCCCTTCTTGGCAGTAACGTTTACTTTTCTGGAGAAGAACACTTCCGATCTGTTGACCAGTTCTCTGTATCTTTCAGGAGTCATTTCAGCGGCTCTGAATGGGCTTGATGGAACTTTAGCCATTGCGATAGAGATAGGTGAAGAGTCGCTTTCCAGAGGGTAGGCGTAGACGAAAATCTTTTCGTTTGAAACTTTGCTTGTGCTATTTGCTGCGGTGAAATCGAATTTGCAACCTTCGCCGCCGACTTCGATCGTTTGTCCAGCTTTAACGAATGGATTGTTTTGGTATTCGTTAGGATAGAGCTGTGTCAGTTGTTCTCCATCGTAGTTGAAGATCATCAAGTTGCAATCTTTGTTGGCGGCAACGTTGACCTGAAGTCTTTCGCCGTCTTTGAAATGCGGCTTGTCGCCTTTCTTGTTCAACCAGGCGGTGACAATTTGTTCGCCGGCGTTGACGTGGATAGTCTTGGTACTAGATGCGGTGCTCTTAGTTGCGACGACTGGTTGTGATTTTGCTGGGATCACTTTAGCAATCGGCTGAGTCTTGGTTGTGGTCTTTACAGTCTTCACTTGCAACGGCTCATTAGTCGACTTATGAATAGCTGTCGAAGTCGCATTCTTTGAAGTCGTAGTTGTGGTTGTCGTTGTAGTTACTCGTGCCGGAGCGCCAAGTTTGGTCGAGCGGTTTGGTGCGTTTTTCTGTTCGATAAACAAACCCTTGCCGAAGACGTGACTGCCGTCGTTCATCACGTTCTTAACGCGTGGAGCCGAAGTGCCTTTGTTTTCGGCAGTCGTCACTTTACCTGTTTGCACGGACTTGACCGGCGTCAGGGAAGGCGTAAGCGACTTAATGATGATGCCTCGGTTATCACCGACGTTTTTCATATCATCTTTGGTCGGTGTCTTCGGTGCTTTCGATTCGTCAGGCGCATCCGCAGGTAATGCTTTGGTGTCGGCGGGAGCCGCTTTGACCGTTTCTTTAGCCGTGTCGTCGGCGAATGCCGGAGCTGCTGAGCACGATGCAATCAACAATGTTGATAGCAGCAGTAGGTTAGCCCCTTTGGTATTCATGATTCTCGCCTCTCTTACTCAAAAACTCTATGGTCGCAAAACGCCCTGTGTATGGATTACGGATGCTTCAATCCTTTTAGGCGGGAACCCAGAAAAGATTTTAGCTTTTGTCAGGCGGCTTGGATTGGGGTGCCTTAATCTGCTGATGCAGTACTTCGCCGGGTTGTTGGGTGACCAGTTTATTTATTCTATCAAGCAACTTCTTCGGTGTGATTGGAAGCAGGTATGTGTGAGCGTCGCCTTCCTCATCTTCCTTCACCGGCGGGGTGTCTTGTTTTAGGGCGAGAATGTGGAAAGTTCCACCGGGCAAGTGGTTGACCAGGATGGCCTGGTTTCCGACACTCTCGATTACCGCGTTGGAACTGGCATCACGCTGGGCTTTGATGGCGGTCTGATGCGGTGCAGGAAAGACCTGTAATGCCATTGTATCGTCAATATAGTAAACGTAGATAAAGCACGGAGATTTCGGCGTGATGGTCATTTTAAGAGCGTCGCCGAACTTATAATCCAAAGGCGCTTTTTCAAACGAAACCGTGAGCATGAAGTTTGGCTGCGACGAAAACGACCATTTGCCCTGGTATTGGTAGGCAAAGATAGCCATCGTGATAATTCCGCAGATCAAGAAGGCGACGACTCCCGGGATTATGTTGAGCAAGCTGGGTGCCTCATTGTTTGACGACTCGGAAACCCCAAGCGCCATCAGAGAATCAACTGATAGAGCCATGCGAATGGATGTGGTGGGTAGGTTTAAACCCGGTAAGGTAGCCGTGTCTCCGCAGTGAATCGCAACCACTGACTCGCCGTCGAACAGTGCTGTGCCCGAGTCTCCCGGGGCCAGCGCCAGATCATGGAGCAAGTGGAAGCGATCGTTTCGTTTCAGTGGACCAAGAAAACTGCCTATTTGAGCCAATGGAGACAACGAGGTTGTGTAGACGCCCAGGTGAATCGGGTAACGAATCGCAGACAGCGTCTGGTGTTGGTCGATCTCTTTGTCATATGTCACCGGCAGCGAACGAGCGCTGGACTCGGGTTCAATCAGATCGATAGTTAAAGCGGCGACGTCAAATTTAACCAGATCGCCTTCGTGCCTTTGAAAACTCGGATGCAGCTTAATCTCTCTTATCACATACCGATTGCCGGAGGCTGGAAACTTCACGGTCAGACTGCTTGGCGCGCGGACGAACTGATCGACTACGTGCCCGCAGGTAATCAATGTGTTGGGCGCCGCAATCCAGGCTTGCCCTAAAACCTCGTCCCTGTCGCCTTTCGGGATAACGATGTGGGCGAGCGCTCCGCCGAAGATGTCCGGGTCGCGGGGGAGGCGTAATTTATGGCTGCTTGTCGCGGGCACTTGGAATCCTTTTAGGGTGTCAATCACTTACCATGTTATCGCAGCTCAAGAGGTCTCCAAAATTGGGCCCTATAAAAAGCTGTTATTTCTGCTAAATTCACATTAGATGAGCGAACAAATCGTCAAACCTATATCGGACAAAAAGAACGGGAAAGTGCTTTTCCTGATTTTGTCGTTCTTATGGCTCCCAGTCTCGTTTATCCTGCCTTATTCATTTACCCATCATATGGCGACCACTGATTACGTGGGCGATTTGCCCGGGCGCAGTCGGTACACCGACGCACCGGCGCAGTGGCGCGTCGATGAAGCCAATAACGAGTCTATTCGCAGCGGCATGGTTGGCGTCGTGGTGGCGCTGGCAATCTTTGCGATGTGGCGGCTCGATCGACTTATAACTAAAGATCGTTCAGACCTCAAGGGGACCTGGATGATTGTTATGCTCGGAGCTTTCGCGATGCTGTTGTGGACCGTTTGGACATGCGCTGGACATCTGATGATTCGCGCCCATGACGAGATAAATTCGGTTCCGGCTGGTTTGCCCGGGTTGGAAACGGAATAGCCGGTTAATCGTGCTTAAACTTTGAGTGATGTGACTAAGCATCCCGGCGATTGTCGTTCTACGAGCCGAAATCCTATATTATAAGTACCGTTCTCATCCCTGATTTTATGCGCGTTGGACTTGTGCTTTCTACGAAACCCAAGCTTGAAGAGATTCTCGCTGTTGCTCCCGAGTGGCAGACCACTTTCGAGCGGCTCCATCAAGAACCATCGAAAGACGGAAAAGCTCGCGTAGTAGCGCCTTTAGAGCTGTTCCAAACGCTCGGCGCCAAAGCTATCTATACAAAGTTGAAAACATTGGGTTCGCAAACCGATGGCTTCATCACGATCCTCAGAGATTTTTACTATCAGCCTCTTCTGGCTAAGATGCTCGAGAGCAATCAAAACTTGCGGCGTTTCTGGTTTCAGCGCCGAGTAGCGGCTGACGATCAAAAGCATCAAGCGGTTTCGTTGTCAGTAGAACTGGCTCAGAAGCTCGAAACTGCGCTGCTGAAACAATTGAAGTTGGGACAAGAAGACGGCTTCAAGGTCTTATTGCCCGCTTATGCTCAGCGATCCGTTCACAACGCTGTTGTGGATTATGTGAGAAACGAGTGGCAGTGGGAGAAAGATACGCTGCAGGATATCAATCTCGATCCGGAGCAAATCGATCCACGCGCTAACGTAGCCGATGACAACAAATATTCGCCTGAAAATCAGGCGCTGTCAGGCGAGCAAGTCGGGCAGTTGAACCAGCTTAGAGAGCGTCTGGCTAAGATGCTCGGCGAAAAAGGTTTTCAGCAAGAACCGCTGATCGTCGTCGATTGCATGTTTGGTATGGGTCTGACGCCACAGTCGAAAGTGGGCGTGGAGATGACCATGCGGGAATGTTGCGATGTTCTCGAGATCAAAGGTGAGACTCAAGCTCGCAAAATCGCCCGCTGTCAGGTCCTTCTAGACAAGGGTCTCGATATGATCCGCGACATGATTCGCTCGAATATGCCTGGTGTGGCTATCTCCTGGCAAACTGATATCAACGTCAACTCGGCATCAAGACGCGAACTCAATCACCATCTTGGTTTGACTGAAGGCGAAGTCGATCGGCTGATCGTCGGACGCCAGTATTACAGCATGTCTGAACTGGTAGACAGACGCGTTCTGCAAGCCAGCAAATTGTCTGAAATCGCTGCGCGTGGGGCTGTTGCAGCTTTCGTGCCAGTGGATTTGAACGCTGCCACACGCCGAGACCTGGTTGATATCCTCGGTTGCGATAAAGAAGTCGCTAAAAAATTAGTTGAATTGCGTCCGTTTTCCAGTCTCAATGACATGCTCGAGAAGAAGCTGCTCGATAAAAAAGACTTGGAAAAAATGATCAACAATGGTGCCGTGCTGAAAGCCGTCGAGAAAGAAGGCGAGCGTATCAATTTAAACACTGCCGAAGCCCAGCAGTTGCGTCAATTAGGTTTTTCCGAAGACTCCACCGCCCGATTTTTAAGAGCCAGACCGTTTCTGACCTGGAATGAGCTGGAAGATTTTCTCTGCGTGGATGCCGAATTGTTCAGAAACATACGAGAAAAATCTTGTTTAACAATTTCCCCGCACTAATTTTCAACTGACCGCCGTAGACATTTTTGTGAACGGACTGGAAAGCCACCGGCGTTAGAAAAGGTGAGAGTCATGAGTAATCGAGTTGAATTTAGCCCCGAGATAGTCCGACTAGCTCAGGCACGAGCCAGTGAAAGCGGCTCAAATCTGTCAGACGAATTGGCGCGTATCACCGTCGAAGAAGTGATCATGAACGCTGACCCGGAACTTAATCTCTTGATGGAGCCGGATTGCGCACTGAGCTCGATTGACTCGGTGGTCGCCGCCATTGGTGCCAACGACGTAGTCGTTAATTCCAGACATATAGATGTCCGCGCGCTAGACGATGAAGGTTATGTTTCGCTGTCCAAGGCTCTGGTGGGAACACCGGTGTTGACGGCGGGCACGCTCGTTGTGTCGCTCGACGGCAGCCTCTCTGGTGAAGTGGTATCACATATCAAAGCAGGCACCTGGTTGAACTCGGAAGGGCGATTCGGAGACGATGAAGCTGTTCGAATTCAAGCAGAACGAACCAGTGGCTTTGACGCTGTCGCCACCATATCCGGTATCGTCCAGGGCGCCCTCAATGCCTCGGATAAATCGGCTAATAGAACACCTGAAGTCAGCGAATTGCATCAATTTCTCAAAGAGCCTTCATCATTCATCACCGCTCGTCAGAAGCAGTTAGTGACGGCGTTGTGCACGAGTTCCGAAGTAAGAGATATGGCTCGCGAGGTCCATGTCGAACTTTCCAGAGGCGCAGTCAATCGCATGCTTCGTGCCGAAGCCAATTGGAATCGTCGTACCGAAGAGATGGTCGACAAACTTTCTCCGAAGTTCAAATCATTGACTCGTGACGAATTGAAAAAACATGTCACCATCACTGGTGAAGAATTGGGCGGACAGTTTGAAGCACCTGCCTTCCGCAAGGCACTGCTGAAGCGCGTTTCGTCTGACGAACTTTCTCGTCGGTTGGGCGGAAATGCCGCCACCAAAATGAAAAATCTCTACGATCAAATTATTGCCGGCAAATCACCTAGCGATGCTGTGAAGCAAGTGGTGAAAAATCAAGTTGCCGTCGACATCGCGCAATCCATCAAGTCTCAACGTGGACGTGTGGAAAATTTTGTTGCCGTGACAGCAGAAGAAATTGGTCGTGCATTCCAACAATTGGCTTTGCAACCTTCTTATGCAACTCACAGCAAACAAGATGAAGGCATCGATGCCATTAATGAAGCGCTGTTGTTACTCGAAGCAGGCGATGTTGCTGAGAGCGTCAAGGCGATCGAAAAAGAACTGATCGAAGGCTAGAACCGCTGACTTTGTTCGCCACCATAGATGGTGTGGCCGAACGAAAAGAAGTGCGTACTGCCGATCGAAAGAACCGGAAAAACGAATGCCCAGCGAACCGAGCATGGCGGTTTGTTGGGCAATTTCGTCAGCGTTTTGCCAACTTTCGTGCAGGCATTTGCCAAGTGAGTTATCCTTAAATGTGCGGGGCTGAGAAGGGACGATGCCAGGTGTTGGCATTTGTGACTGAATCCTGATTCAATAGCCCTTAGCCTTGCGCGCTGGAAGGAGTTCCGGAGCGCAACCAGTGGGTGGAAGAAGCCGTATTTAAGGAATAAAGGAAACTTATGAAATTGACGACCTTGAGTCGGGCATTGTTTAGTTTAGTAGTCTTGATGTCATGTATTTCTATTCCGAAAGTCGTTGCAGCTCCTGAAGGACGCGACGGCATAATTCTCGATGCGATGCATAAAGAGCTCGATCGTTCGTTCGACAAGCTCAAGAAGGCTGGCGAAGCGCCGGTTTATTATCTGGGCTATCGCGTCTACGACATTGATTCACTCTACATTTCGGCTGAATACGGCGCTTTGACCCGAAATGTCGAACCGGACCACGACCGGGTTTTAAACGTCGATCTGCGAGTCGGATCAGAAAAGGTCGACAACACTCACAGAACACGCGACTCAGACGTGTTCAGTTCAATTCGAGGCTCCGGCTCATCAAAGCAATTCGTTCCTTTAGAAGACAATGAGCTGGCGTTGAGGCAAGCAATCTGGTTGGAAACGGATGATGCTTTTAAACAAGCACAACAGCAATTCGCGCGCGTGCAGGCCAACAAAGAAGTCAACGTAACCGAGGAAGATAGCTCGGATGATTTTTCGAAAGAAACCGCACAAAAGTTTAGTAGTGAAAACAAAAAGTTCGAAGTCGATCAAGAAAAGTGGAAAGCTCTTGTCAAGCGACTTTCGGCGATCTACAAAGACTATCCTGACCTCTACGATTCGTCTGTTGTTTTCACAGCAAAACTGACGCGACGTTATTTGATCAACAATGAAGGAACGGAAATCGCTGACTCGAGAACGGATTTCCGTCTTTATACAATGGCTCAGGCCCGCGCTGACGACGGCATGGACTTGTGGCTTTACGACGATGTTTCCGCGGTAAAACTCGATGAGTTACCGAGCGAAGAAAAATTGACGGCGCTGATCAAAGGCGTGGCCGAAAATCTCGTCAAGCTGAGAACCGCACCAAAAGCGACTCCGTATGTCGGACCGGCAATCTTGCGCAATCGCGCAGCCGGTGTATTTTTCCACGAAGTGTTTGGACACCGCATGGAAGGTCACAGACAAAAGGATGAAAAGGAAGGCAGAACGTTCACCAAGCAAATGAACCAGAAAGTAATGCCTGAGTTCATCAGCGTTCTCGATGATCCGACAACTGATGTAATGGGCGGCATCCACTTGAACGGATTCTATGAATACGATGACGAAGGTGTCCCGGCACAGAAAGTCACTCTAGTGGATAAAGGAACGTTGAAGTCGTACTTGATGTCTCGGTCGCCGGTTGAGGGCTTCCCTAAATCAAACGGGCATGGTCGATGCGATCCAAGAAACAATCCGGTTTCCCGAATGGGCAACCTGATGATCAAATCCGAAAAATCCGTTCCTTACGACCAGCTGCATCAGATGCTGCTCGACGAACTGAAAAAACAGAACAAGGCTTACGGACTGATTTTCGATGATATCGCCGGTGGTTACACGATGACGTCTGCACGGGCGGCGCAAGTTTATAGCTTGCAGCCACTGATTGTCACGAAGGTCTTCGCGGACGGCAGACCTGATGAGCTTGTTCGCGGTGTGAAGATTGTCGGAACGCCGCTCACAGCGCTCGAAAAAATCATTTGCGCCGCTGATGACGACGGTACATTCAACGGCATCTGCGGTGCTGAATCCGGCAGTGTTCCAGTCTCCGCATCTTCACCAAGTCTGCTTGTCGGCGCCATCGAAGTCGAACTCAAAGAAAAACGCTCTGACAAACCGCCGATTTTGCCTCCACCTCTGCACGATAAGAACGAGGTCAAAAAATAATGACTAATCTAACTAAATTCGAGGAAACCGATTTGTTTCAACAGTCATCTTTGTCTCAGGAAGAATGTGTGATAAAAACGCCATCGTTGTTTGATCAAACTGCATCAATGAGAGTTTCAAGATTCTCAGCATCTCTTTCGCCTTATCTGTCATCGAAAAAACTGGTGGCAGCCGCATTGGCCGGCGCGTTTGCCTTAGCGAGCTTCGGCGGCGACCCTGCGTTTGCGAAAGACGAGAAAAGCAAAGATAAGAAGAACGACTCGACTGTAGCGAAAGAAGAGAAAAGCAAAGACAAGAAAAAAGACTCGGCAGCCGATAGTATCGCCCGTGATGTCGTTGACAATCGCCCCAAAGTGATTAAAGAAGAGAACGGAAAGATCTATTTGTCGCCAGATGAAAATGACGTTCTGTTCACCGCGTTGACTGACGAGATGAAGCGCTCCACTGCACAGATGAAATTGGGAACGCACGGCTTACCTTATTACGTTCAATACAAAGTTCTGGAAACCGAAATGTTGTATTTGAGCGCCAGTTGTGGTGCTCTCACATCCGAGAGTACGACTAGATATCGCCGCCTTTACACCGACATTCGTGTAGGCGATTACGAACTGGATAGTTCGAAAGACTCATCATCAGCTGGTTCACTTTTCGGACGATTCTCATCGGGCGGAAAAGAACTTCCGATCGAAGATGATTACTCCGCCATTCGGCATGAAGTCTGGCTTGCCAGCGACAGTAATTACAAAGATGCGATCGAACAATTCGAAGCAAAAAAGGCGCGTTTAAAAAGTCGTCCGGAAGCAGACAGGCTTCCTGAAATGACGAAAGAAAAACCGGTCGTCTTCATCAAACCCGCTCTCCATCTCAAAGCTGATAAAGCAAAATGGAGTAAGGTGACCAAAGATTTGTCCGCGATATTCCTGAAGTATCCGGAGATCGATAACGCGGTTGTGCACTTCAGTGTTCAAGTCGCCAATGCCTGGCTGATCAACAACGAAGGCTTCAAGCATCGCGATGGACACGTTCAGACATTGCTTTCAGTGCTTGCGAAAATTCGCAGCAAAGACGGTCAAGCGTATTCCGACGTGGAATTCGTTGCCTGCGAAACACCTGATGAAATGCCGGACTACGCGACCTTAGAAGGCAAAGTCAACAAGCTGGTCAAGCGACTTAAACGCGTTGCCGACGCACCACTTGTGACCAACTACAGCGGACCGATGTTGTTTGAACCTGAAGCATCATCGTCGCTCATGCATGGCAGTCTCAACAAACTGCTTGGTGGCGCCCATGATGTCAGCGGCGGTTCGTATTACGCCGATCACCCGTTTAAAAACAAACTCGGACAACGAGTCGGGTCGCGCATCGTCAACATAACCGACGATCCATATGCAACCGAATTTCGTGGCAAAAAATTATTCGGCAACTATGAAGTCGATGATGACGGCGTGCCAGCCGAGACTATCAAGCTGGTAGAGAAGGGCGTGCTCAAGACGTTGTGTTCCAGTCGCCGTCCGACCAGGGGCGTGTTGAAGAGCAACGGGCACTCCGGAGATGGAACGGGGACAATCAGCATTTTGTTCGTTTCAACCGAACCATCCATGAATGCCAAACAAATGAAGAAGAAACTGATTGAGCTTGGCAAAGAGCAAGGCTACGAGCACGTCTATATCGCCAAGTCTGTTGCGCGGCTGCCGACCTGGATGCTGAGTCTCGGTTCGTCACTGTCCAGTATCTTTTCTAGTTTTGGTGGCGGACTCACTCTTTATCCGACGGAGATTTATCGCGTTAGCGTAAAGAACGGCAAAGAAGAGCTGGTTCGCGGCGCGACTGTGAGCATCCAGCCTGACCACGTTTTGCGGGATCTGGTTGCCGGCGGCAACGACGCCACTGCTTCTCTAGTGGCTCAGGGACCGACTTCCGCATCAAGCATCGTCACTCCGTCCATCATTCTGCGGGATGTGGACATCAAGGAGCCATCGAAGGAAACCGAAAAATTGCCTATCGTGCCGAGCCCTGTGAAAGAACAAGCTCAGCAGGTGGAATAAACTACTGCACAACTAGTTAAATTCTTGGAAAACTCTTTCTAAAGGTTTGGCTGCTCTTTTGATGTAGAATCGCGATATGGTTAGCGAAACGCCCGTTTCTTACATTCAATGTCCTTCATGCCTCAGGCGCAATCACTCCGATATGCAGTTCTGCATATACTGTGGCGCCGGTGTCACGCCGGAGGCTGAAAGAAAGCGGACCGCCAATCCTTTGACCTGGCGCACCTGCATTCGCTGCGGGCAAACCGATGAGCTTAACCAGAATTTTTGTATCTTTTGCAGCGGCAAAATAGTGGTGCCTGGCAACGACGCGCAGCCGGACTCGAATGCCTATCGCAAGTTCAGCTGGGAGCTCGAACAAATCGACGCCAGCAAACTGATGGAGAAGGGCGATGAGCCCAAGGTTCAGCAGCCTGTCAAGCATAAAGTTAAACGCGCCAAGGGTAATAAAAACATCGGGCTGACGCTGTTATTGGCTGTGATCGGCATCGCTGCCGGTGCCGGGTTGTCGTTTTTGATTGGACAGAGCGGGCTAGAGCGTGTGGTCTTGCAGTCGACTACATGGCAACATAAAGACCTGGTCGTTTACACCATTGCCGGCGCCAATATCGGCATTAAAGATCAGAGTGAACGAATCCACATCTTGACCAAAGCTGACGAAGAGGGAGCATTGAGCATCTCGGAGCTTTTGCCCAGCAAGTATGAGATGACGATTACTTCCCCGAAAGGCGAAAGGGCTGTGGTGAGGTTTCCAATCGTTGAGAGTCGAACCACTGTGCTCGGTTTTCCTGCGCGTATCATTCCTGGAAAGAAATAGCTGCTGCTCAGCCAAAAAGCTTCATGTCGGCGTTTGTTGTGGCTAAATAAACTGCCAACCCGTTATGATAATGCGGCTAAGTTCGCCCTGATTTAGCTCTCGTTGTACTGGGCATGTGAACTTTGTATACTGGCTGGACTGATGACAGCTACTGAGTCGATTAAAGCTTGCCCTACGTGCGGAAGAAATGTCCCGCACGACGCTCGTTTTTGTGGTTTTGACGGCACTCTTTTGATGCAGCCGCAAAACGCTCAGGGACCGGATAAAGTCTGCCCGAAGTGCCAGCGAGTGTTTCCGCCTTACGCGGTCTTCTGTCCGATTGAGGGCGCTGCTCTCAACGTATCCAATAATTCAAAAGCAAGCGACCGCCCGCACATTCAGGTTTCGCCCGCCGATGGCAGACCGTATATGCAGACGCAGCCGACCGGTCAGGATAAGGATGTCAACTTCGAGCGGCATGACACCGCGCTCATGGAAGATGTGAAATTTGCGTCCTTGCACGACGGCGATGCCCAGCAGGTTCCGCAACTTTTTCCAGGACAACAGGACCCCAATCAGGTCGCTGCCCAGTCTGTGTCGACGGCGCAGGCGCCCGTTCAACAACCACCTCAGCCGCCACCGCAGCAGCAAGCTCCTCAACCACCAAGTGATCCTTACACCGAAGCGCTTGTCGCCACCGGTGGTTACACGACCAGTTTGATTGGCAAAACAATCGACAACAAATACCTTATTCAATCGATGCTTGGAGAAGGAGGTATGGCGGTCGTTTACAAAGCGCACCATACCATCATGGAAAGAACGGTTGTAATCAAAGTAATGCACGGCTGGTTGCTTTCCAACGAAAAGTCGATCGAACGTTTTCAGCGTGAATGCAAGGTTACAGCCAAACTCAGCCATCCAAACATTGTCACCGTATTTGATGTGGGCACCCTGGGCGGCAAGGCACCATATCTGGTGATGGAGTTTATCAAAGGCGAAGCGTTGGCGGACAAGATCCACCGCCAGGGCGCGTTGCCGTTTACCACCACAGCCAATATCATCATTCAAATGTGCCGCGGTCTGCAAGAAGCGCACAACTTCGGCGTCATTCACCGCGACTTGAAGCCTGATAACGTTTTGCTTCAAGACAAATCCGATCGTCCTGATTGGGTAAAAATCGTGGACTTCGGCATCTCGCACATCATTCACGAGAGCGGGAAGCGTCTGACCAAGACCGGACGAATGGTGGGCACACCGGAATACATTGCACCTGAGCAATTGAAAGATCGCCCGATGGACATGCGGACCGACTTGTACGCGCTCGGCATCATGATTTACGAAATGCTGACCGGTCACGTTCCATTCGAAGGTGAGAGCGCAGAAGCCATCTTGATGAAGCATCTGATGGACGATCCACCGCCGATGAGCAAGTACAAACCGGAATTCAAGGACGGCACGCCGTTCGATCACATTGTTACAAAGCTGCTTCAAAAAGAACCTGACGCCCGCTATCAGACCGCGACCGAGCTTCGCCTGGATGTAGAACAGGCGCAATCGCAGATTCTGTTCAAGCGAACCTGACAATTAATCAAGCAATACGCTTTTATCCCTGCTAAACAATACGTCGTACAATGTAGGCCTGGTGGCCGGGATCCCGGAAGCCCTAAACCCTTGTTGTAGAGGTTCTGTTGTGATTGCAAATCGCAAAACTCGCTGTCTGGCGGTTATTTTGTCTGTCGGCATGGCGTTGACCAACTCCATCACTGCTCTGAGTTTTGAACTTGGGCCAACCGTCAACGATCTTCCGAAGGTGTACAAACAGCTCGATGCGGTCCGGCAGAAAGGCAACAAGAAAGAGCTTGCCACGCTGCTTTACACAGTCGGCGATCTGGAATCGCAGAAAGGCAACGCGGAAAAAGCTGAGCAACTGCTGCGCGAATCATTGACGCTCGATGAAGAGATCGGCACCAAAGTTCAAGATGTGGCCGGTGGCAAATTTTGTCCATCAGTGCACACAAGAATTGGTCTGGCTGCGATTCTTATAAAACTCGGTCGTGCGGACGAAGCGCTTAAGCTCTACGAAGAAGCGGCTGCCAATGCAAGAAAATACAATCTGCCTGAAGACGAGATCACGATCAACAAACAGTTGGGCAGCGTTTATCTAAGTACCAAACAATTTGATCTGGCCAAAAGTTGTTTGATGAAAGCAAAAGAAGCCGCTGAGAAGAGTAACTCCAAAGAGAGTCTCATGGCGGTTCTTTCTGAGTTGGCGGCACTGTCGCGATACAAACGAAATTTTGACGAGGCGATCACTTATTTGAAACAAGCGCAAGCTCTGATCGATGATAAGAGTGACGAGCTTGATTCCGGGCGGGTTTTGACTGAACTCGGTCGGACATATGCCGACATGGGAATTTCAGAAAAGGCGATGGAATTCTACGAGCAAGCCAACAAAGCCTATGAGGGAGCTGCGGAACGGACAGCACAAGCTGAAGTTTTGATCTCGATGGGCGAACTTGATCTGGCTGAACACAGATCGGATCAGGCTTTGAATCGCTTGAAAAAAGCGCTTGAATGTCTGGACGGAGAAAATTCGCCAAAACTTATGGCGCGCGCGCTGACTCGTCTTGGCGCTGCTCAAGCCGACACCGGTAGCATTGAAGAAGCACTGGCGAATCACAAGAAGGCTGAAAAGCTGGCGGCAAAATCAAAAATCGCTGAAGAAGAATGTCTGGCGATCACAGAACAGGGTTATGACTATTTGCTGGAAGGCAAATCTGAAAAAGCGCTTTCCGAATTTTTGCGAGCCCAGAAATATCTAGATAAGCATGTTGGCTTGAAACAGACAGAGCGAGCCGATGTTCTGAAATATTGTGCGATGGGATATCGCAACGTTGGACAATTCAAAACAGCGATTCAATATTATTTGCAAGCCGCTCAACTTTATAAGAACGCTGGCAAGCCGCTTGAACAGGCGTTGGCCATGGACAGTATTGCTGCTGCATATCTCGACCAGGGGTCGTCAAGTTTGTTCGAGAAGTATCACAATCAAGCCAAAGAAGTATTCGGCGCAGCCGGCGTGAAGACAGGCAGCAGAGCCGACGCTCGCGCTCAAGCATCGTTGTCGTATAACTACGGACAATATTGCGTCATGAAAAGTATGTACGCCGATGCAATTGAAGCGTACGAACAATCGCTGGCAACCGCAAAATCAATCAACGATACTCTGGCTCATTGTCAGGCTCTTCGTGGTTTGGGCATGACCTATCTATTGTTGGGCCAGGCTCAAAAATCGAAAGACAATTACTTAGCCGCATCGCAATTAGCCGAGAAAGCATCCAGCTTAGAAAGTCAGTGGGACTGTGCAACCGGGCTGGGTAAGGCTTGTTTGAAACTCGGTGAGAATCAAGAAGCCGAGAAAAATTTGTTGAAAGCGGTATCACTTGCGGACAAGGAACGATCGAGTCTTTCGCGAGACAGTTTTAAAACTGCTGCCCTGGATTTGAGAGAAGATTGTTTCTTCGATTTAGTTGATTTGTTGATCAATGCCAAACGTTATGATCAAGCACTCGAGATTGCAGAAAAAGGAAGAGCTCGCGCGTTCCTCGACATGTTAGAGGGGCGCAAACAGACCAGCTTGCAGACCCGGCAGGTGGCGATGGTTTCTAGCGACTTGACGGCGTCTGATTTCACTCCCGATAAAGAAACCGTCGGCAACCAGGAAGCGCCAATTCAGATTGCCATGGCGACATTGCCGAGCAGCACATTCCGTGCCGTTCAAGTAACGCCGCGCACAACGGCGACGGTTGAATCGACTGTAATTTCAACGTCGAATGCAAAACCTCCGAGTCTTGCCGAAATTAAATCGCTTGTGAAAAGCTGCGACAGTTACGTCGTTGAATATTTAGCCATGCCTGAGAAGATTCTGGTTTGGGTTTTAAAGCCGGATGGTGAAATCCTTGATGTGAAGACCATACCCGCGAAAATCGAAGACGTTAAAAACCTGATTCGCGAAACGCACAAAACAATTACGACAGCGCCGAAAGGCATGGATGAGTTGCATAAGCTCAATAAAAAACGCCAGGATAATTTGCGGGCGTTGCACAAGCTGCTTGTCGAGCCGATCGAACCGTTGCTTCCTAAAGACGAAAATCAATGTATAACGATTGTTCCGCATGGTCCATTGTTTAGCGTTCCATTCTCGGCTCTAGTTACGCCGTCCGGCAAATTCATGATCGAAGAGCACACTCTTGCATACCTGCCTGCCATCGGCGTCTTGCGAGCAACGGAAGCCCTGGACCCGACTGCCAGAGCGAGTAAGAATTCGCTTCTAGCTTTTGGGAACCCGATCACCGAGATGAACAAATTCCTTGGCAAGTTGCCGTATGCGGAAAAAGAAGTCAAAAAAGTTTCAGCGTTGTTCGATCCTGGAAGCATTGCAGTTGAAGTGCAGGGCGCTGCCACTAAAACGAAATTCCGCGAATTGGCGCCGAAGTACAGTTACATCCACTTAGCCACACACGGTTTAGTCAATCAGGATCAACCAATGGAATCCGCTGTGGTGCTGGCACCAGAAGCGGGTGATGATGGCTTGCTGACAGTGAAAGACATTCTGCAATTGCCGCAGCTCAAAGCTAAGATGATAGTTCTTTCCGCTTGCCAAACCGGTCAAGGTAAAATCACCGGGGATGGTGTCGTTGGATTATCGCGCGCGTTCGTTATCGCGGGCACACCTTCGGTGCTTGTAAGTCTCTGGTCGGTAGATGACGTGATGACGGAGTACCAGATGGAGACTCTGTATTACGAACTGCTTCGCGGCGCCAACAAAGCGTCCGCCCTTCGCAAGGCGCAATTGAAGACGATCAACTTCCTCGAAAAGGGATTGTCATCCTCAAGAGATCCGGAGGAGAAGAGCACTGCTGGCGGTGCCATCGTCGGCGACAGGGCCAATCCGAGATACTGGGCTGCATTCCAATTAATTGGCGAGTATAAGTAATCAGGATGCGGTAAAGTACGACGCTGTGGTAAAGAACTTCAGCGCTGTGCGCGCGGGTGCATGTTCCTCCGTTGCAGTCCAAATTGGAACGATGCACGGCTGCAATGCATATTCGCGTGTGCCTGCTTAGATAAACATCCCAGGGAAGTTTTTCCAAGACGTGCTCAAAAACTTATCCTTAGCGGAATGCGATCAGGTTTATTTGCCGGCTAACTTGACTGGATACACAGGCGGCTTGGCGATGTACGCGCGGATGCCACCGAAGATACGAGTGTTGACTCCGGCATAACCAGGGCTGTTTTGGGCGCCCATGTTGAAGATTTGCTGGGCTCTAACGTAAGCGTCGACTGGTAGTCTGCGCAGAAACGGTATGCGTCGTGCAATTTCTTCGGTGAGGATGATCACCTGGTTGTTCTCACCTTGTCTGAGGTTCGAATTACCGAAGTTATTGTTGAGGGTGAAGTCGCCGAGCAACTGCCATGGACCTTTTCGATAGATGGAGCCGACTGAGTAGAACTGGTCGCCTTCCTGGAATTGACTCAACACTTCGCGAAAACGAATTTGTCCAATGATCGATCCGTACACAACGGCGTGACCGCCGATTTGTTTTGAAGCGTAGATCGAAGGCAACAAGTCATTGAAAAACTGATCTGAAAACTGATCGGGATTTGCGAACAATGCTCGTCCGAGGAATCCAGCTGTGACGGTCGTTCCGTTCTTGTTGTAGAGATCTTGGTCGATCTGGAAACCAACTGAGTGAAAGTTTCGATCAAGCAGTTGATACTTGGTGTACTGATCTCTAAGGAAGAAGTAGTTGGCTGAGATACGAGTTGAACGTGTCAGTGCGTATCCGAGAACGGTGTTCGGCAGAATACGATAAACCATGTCGGTTCTGTTTCGGCTTCTGGTTTGGAAAACGTTTGTTTCTGCACGCAGTGAGTTGTCGACCGTTGCGCTGAAGAACATACGGCTGGGCAGTGCGTAGAGCAGGCTGGACTGCATGCCTTCGAAGCGGTTGAATGCCGGTGCGCGACGAGGCAGATTGACTGGTGTCAAATCGAAATCGCGATTGTCCGGTGAAGTGGTGGCATCGTTAGGCGAACTTTGAGCGATATCGATTGGACGAAGTTGCGCGGTATCACCGGCGGTGTCCGTTGCATCTGATGGCGCATTTGGTGCTGCTGCTTCGCCGCGTAATTGAACAGAAGCGTCGCCGGCGTCGGTAGATGATGCAATCGATCTTGTTGGTTTTGACTCGAGTGGCTCTGTTGAAACGCCAGGCTCAGTAAGGACACCTGGTGTCAAATCGGTGGCTTCAGTAACCGAAGGCGCGACATTTTTGTCTTCAGCAGTAGATGTTGCAGTTTTGTCTTCGAACGTTGATGTAGCAACTTTGTTCTCAACTGCTGATACAGCAGCTTTCTCTCCAACAACATTTGTCTTTTCAGTTGCAAAAACCGAAGCGTGAGCGACAGCATTTGTTGTTGCAATGACTGTTGGTTTAATTTCCGATGTGAATTCTGCTGGATCGATTACTGGTTCTTGCGATTGAAGAAGCGCAATCGTATTTGGTGCACTTGCGGCGCTGACTGGTACTGTCACCTTGAATGGGGAACTCTCAGGAATTGACGTCGTCTGGGCGTTTGCGGCCATCGCGAGAGTCAAAGAGAGTGCCACCGCAACTGGTGCAATCGTTTTTAACTGAAAAGTCGGTGACTTCATGTTTTTTCTAATTCTTTAGTAAGTAGCGCCGAGTTGCCAACAGGAAAGTGCCACAATCCATGAGTGGGATTATAACGGAGTTCTGTTCTGGTTCATAGGGTAATAAAGTGTCTAATGTCTAATAACAAAGGCAGCTCGCGGCTCTGGTGTAACATTATTCGCAACACGAGCTGCACAGGAGTCAAGGTTGAGCGAGCATCTTAGTCATCGAGATCCATCGATAAGAGTAGTACTGCAGCCGAAAGACACCAATAGTCAAGGGACAATTTTTGGTGGCATCATTTTGAGTTATATCGATTTGGCGGGTGCGGTGCAGTGTGCGAAGACCACTCGCCAGCGAGTTGTCACTGTTGCCGTGAAAGAAGTGCAATTCAAATCGCCGGTATATATGGGCGAGGTGGTCAGCTTCTACAGCAGTACGACGAGAGTCGGCACAACGTCGATATCTGTTCATGTCGATGTCGAAGTTTTTCGCGGGCACGAAACTATTCCCGTCACGCAAGCAGACCTGACGTTCGTTTGTGTGGACGCTAACGGCAAGCCGACGCCAATCGTTTCCATTTAAATTAGCCAAAACTAAACTTGCTGAAGCTTTCGGTTTCATGACGCTAACTAATACTAGAGATTTCTTTCGGCGCACCAAAATAGAAAAAAGAAGAAACAACAAAATGGCGCTGATCGATTTTTTTGAAAAAAGGACCCTAGCAGTCCAAGCCTTCAATCGCGCGTCCATGGTGTTTTAACTGCGTTGTCGTCGACACTGTCGTCGCTTCCTTCATCAACCAATCCGGCGCTCTTCTTCCTGTAAGAATCAACACGGTGTGATCTTCTCTGAGCTTGAATCCTTCACGCACTTCGTCCCAGTCGATCAATCCAACGCGTGCGACATCGAGAAGTTCGTCACCAATGACGATGTCATCTTTTCGTTTCAACGCTTCGATGATATAGCCAAGACCCTCTTTGGCAGCCGTTTTGTCTTCGGGCAGAATGCCGTTGGGCGCGCTGTAAAATCGAAAGGTTCCGTTTGGTCCTGAGCCTAACCGATTTACACCGGTGTAATTGACTACGAGATTTCCGAAGCCTTTTTCTTTATGGTTGGCAAGTACCTGCAATGCTTTGCCTTCACTCGAATTTTCTTCGAGCTTGTCGAAGAACGTGATGGAAACATTCTTTCCGGTGGACAGCGCTCGCATTACCACGCCGAACGTGGCAGTTGTTTTGCCGTTTGCAGTGCCGAGATACAGTCGAATCTTCTCGCGACTTTCGTCCTTCGATATGTCCTTCGTCAAAGCGGATGAGGAGTCCGTCTTCGTCATACAGATATAACCTCACTGAGCCAACCACAAAACATTTGTCGGCAGCCATAATCATACCGCTTGTGATTGGCTCTTTGAAACAGTTTTAGTACTCCAAACAAATTTTAGTCTGGAAAACAAAAACTCCAAAATCCTCGGTTTTGGAAAACGGGATTTTGGAGTTTTGAAAGTCAGCGTTTGCTTTGTTGTTACTTCTTCGCTGGAGCCGCTGTTGCGGTTGCTGCTGCAGGGCTCGTGGTGGTCGAAGTGACGGCTGTATCTTTAGATGATGGATCGATGTCCTTTTTGAGAACTTCAATCGCTTTGTTCAACTGAATGTCGCGACCGTCGGCTGGTGATTTGTCGAATTCTTTGTAGTGAATGTCAATCCACCAGGGACCCTTGCCTGATTCGTAATCCTTCTCTTTGAGATCGACTTTGAAGTCAGGGTTGATGCCGTGTTTATGGATGTCGGTGTCGTTTGGTGTGAGGTAGCGTGCGATGGTGACGTTGATACCAGACCCATCGTCGAGGCGGTTGATTGCCTGAACGAGACCCTTACCGAAGCTGCGCTGTCCGACCAGTTTGGCGCGGCCGTTGTCCTTCAACGCACCACTCAAAATTTCGCTGGCAGAGGCGCTGCCTTTGTTGATCAAGACAACCATTGGTTGTTTGCTGATCGGACGGCTCGACGAGAATGTTGATTGTTTATATCCATCAGCATCAATGGTACTGACGATGACACCACGGTCGAGGAACATGTTGGCGATTTCGATGGCGTTGCTCAGCAATCCACCCGGGTTGTTGCGCAAGTCGAGAATGATGCCGCTTGTGTTTTCCATTTTTCTAAGTGACTCTCTCATCTCGGAATTGGCTTTCGACGAGATGAAGCTATCCAATCGGATATATCCGATATTGCCAGGCAAGACGTCGGCGCTTGCGACAGCGCGAATTGGAATTTCTGCTCTTTGCAGTCTGACTTTTTTCTTCTTGTTGTTGGCGTTGAATGTCAGATCGACAGGACTGTTGATTGGTCCACGAATATTTTTAACGACCTGGTCGAGGGACTGACCTTTCACCGGCTTGTCATCGACTTCGGTGATTTCCCAACCAGGGAGAATTCCGGCTTTATATGCCGGTGTTCCTTCTATAGGAGCGATAACGACGACTTTGTGTTCCTTATTCATGCCGAGCTGCATGCCGACGCCGAACAAGTGAGCTTCAATCTGTGAACGCTCTTCATCAAAGGCTTCGCGATCAAGAAAACGTGTGTATGGATCGCCAAGGCTGTAAAGCATGGACTCGATGCCCTTGTGAGCATCGTCCAGGGTTTTGAGCTTGCCGTCGTAATGGTGTTTCCAGCGGTTCCAGTCTTGAGTTCCGCCATCGGGAGCGAATTTCTGTTCGTAATAAGTCTCTTTGATCAAACGCCAGGCGCGCTGGTACAGAACCTGCGGCATCACCGCCGGAACGTTGCGTGCTTGAGCCAGGAGCATGGGGTTGTCTTTGGTCCCGTTTCCGCCATCTGCTACGAGTACATGTGTGTCGCTCGTGTTGTCGCTGGCAATCAACCAGCTCTGGAACCCGAAGAACAATAAGCAGATGCCAAGCGGGAGGCCTACTCTGGCAAGCATTTTGGAATTAAACAAAAATCGGTCCTCTCAGGAAAATTAGATCCCTATTACAAAATATTAGATCAAATGCATTCAAGTAGTGACGGCTGATCCAACAACCGTAACAACAAAATTAGAGCCGAGCAGCACCCTCCATTTATAAAATGCCTCCTTTTCAGCAAAACCCCACACGCCTCACATCGATATTTCAAAAAGGGCAAAATTGTTTTACTCAAAGTGAAGGTTGGCAATTTTTAATTTTAGCCCTTTCAAGTGGCTCTAGTCGATGCTTGGGTCGGATTTTTGCCAGGATTTGAAGAGAGTTTAAAAATTTCGCGTGTTCATGTCCATGGTCGGTCGCCTAACATGTGGAACGACGGTGTCGAAAGTTACTAGTTCCAGTCCTAAAAAAAGTTTTGGAATTCGACCTAGAAGCAATCCCGGAGCGAAAAATTGTCCCAGGTGTCAAGTACATTAGAAGCAGACAGCGGCGTTCGGCCGGGTCTTATACGCAGTGAGTCGGTCGACCAGCGCGTGCTCGACGAGCAGGTCAAGACCGAGTCCGAAGAGTCCGGTTCCGGTCTTTCGGGCAGATTTCCACTGCCGAAAATATCACAAAAGTCCAAGACTCGACTCAAACTTCTGGTAAGCGTAGCGCTTTTCGGCAGCATTTTTGCGTTTGGCAAAATCGATTTATCTCAGAGCCTGCAGGCAGCGCTTCACGCAGATAAGGGTTATCTCGCCCTGGCCTGCGGTTTGTTCCTCAGCAGCATCTTTGTTATGGCTCGCCGCTGGCAGCTCCTGGCTTCAGCAGTGGGCTTGTCTCGTCCTTTCCTGCGTATGGTTCAGCTTTGTTATGTCGGGCTGTTCTTCAACCTCTTTCTGCCTTCCACGGTGGGTGGCGACGTCAGCCGCTGCTATTACCTGACCAAGGGAACCAATAAATATCTCCACGCGCTCACATCCGTATTGGTAGATCGCGCCATGGGTCTGGCCGTACTTTTATTATTTGCTACCTTCGGAATTCTTTTCGGACCTGGTGGTAACGGTCTGCCGATTCAATTTAAAGTTCCGATATTCATTTTGACCGCTGGTATGTTTCTGGTTCTGCCATTTTTGCCGCAGCTCTGCACTCGTTTTCTCGGTGAAAATAACTGGGTGAGCCGAAAACTCAATCACAGTTCGGCCAAAACCTATTGGCAGGATCGCAAGCTCACCGCCATGACTCTGTCTCTTTCTCTGGTCAGTCAGATCATCATGGTTGCCTGTCATATCGCAGTCGGACTGGCTCTGGGTCTCGATCACATTCCATTGTGGTATTACTTCGTCTTCTATCCATTGGTCGCCGTGCTCGGCTTTGTGACGCCGAGCGTCAACGGAATCGGTGTGCGTGAATGGGCTTACACCTATTTCCTGACGATCATGAACGTTAATCAGTCGCTCGCCTTAACTTATGCCTTGATATGGCTTGGTCTGACGACGCTTGGCAGTGTGGTTGGTGGTATCGTTTATGTGGCTGGTCGTTTTCGCCCGATTGAACGAGATGGACAAGAACAGTAGTTCGCCCGTCCTATAGATAGATAGCGATGGCAATTGAGCCGCAGAATTCTGGAAGCGATCTCGAACGATCGTCCGCGCTTGGCTTCCAGTCCAGATTCCGATCGTAGATCATGACTTATAAGAAACTGATTGGCCGAGAAAGTCCTTTGCAATTGCCGCTTGTTCAACAAGTGGTGGCATTCGGTCGCAGTCGTTCTGTGGAAACTTATCTGGTTGGTGGTTACTTGCGAGACCTGCTCTGGTCGGGGCACAAGCGCGACGCTAAGGATCTGGATTTTGCTGTTGCCGGTGGCACCGCGATCGATTTTGCAAAACATCTTGCTGCAGAAATGAACGGTCACTTCGTGCCCCTAGATCCAGTGTTTGACACGGCTCGCGTGGTTTTAGAAGATGGTGAATTTCTAGATTTTTCCGGTTGTGTGGGCGGAACAATTGAAGCCGATCTCAAGCGCCGCGATTTTACCGTCAATGCGCTCGCCTTCGATGCCAGCCGCCCTGACTGCGTTCTTGATGTAGTCGGCGGTATGGAAGACATTGAAAAACAATCTATAAGAGCTGTTTCGCGTAGCATTCTGGAAGAAGATCCCTTGCGAATCGTCAGAGCCTTTCGTTTCAAAGCCATACTGGGAGCCAATATCGAGAGTCAGACTCTGGCATGGATCAAAGAGCTGGAAGGCGCGCTTAAACCGATTGCCTGCGAACGCATCAATGCTGAAATGTTCAATTTACTCAACTCACCGAACGCTGGAACCGTGCTCGCTGAGATGGGTTCCGTCGGTTTGCTCGAAGATATTTATCCGGAATTGCGCGAGACCAGGCGCGTCACGCCCAATCAATATCATCATCTCAATCTTTTCGATCACAGCGTAGAAGCTGTCAGGCAGCTGGAGATGGTGCTCGATGAAATGCCCGAGTGGGTGACTCAATCTAATCAAGAGCTGTTATCGTTTGGTATCACTCGCCTGGCAGCAGCCAAACTGGCAGCATTGCTGCACGACATCGGCAAACCGGCGACCTGGGAAATCAACGAAGACGGGCGTCATACCTTCTATTCGCATGACAATGTCGGCGCTGATATGGCAGAAGGTACGGCCGAGCGCATGAAGTGGTCGAAGCCAGTGTCTCGATTCATCGTCAAACTGATCAAGATGCACCTGCGACCTGGTGCGCTTTTTCATCAAGGCACACCGACGCCAAGGGCGGTGCACCGTTTTTATCGCAAAGCCGGAGTCGACTTGCCCGAGTTGATGATTCTCGCCTACGGTGACCTTGGTGCCACCTGTGGTGAGGGGCTTCCGGAAGAATCGCGCGCGAATTTGTCGGGCGAGTTCTTCGATCTATTAAATGGATTTAGAACGTTTGTCGATCGAAGACTCGACATCAATAGATTGCTTACAGGTGAAGATGTCATGCGAATATTAAATGTGGCACCAGGCAGAATGATCGGCGAAATTCTGGAAGCTTTGAGCGAAGCGCAAGGAATTTCCGAAGTCCTGGATCGCCCAACTGCTGAGCAATTTGTGATCGAATATCATGCCAAAAAGTATTGCAGCTAACCAAAATATGCTTGGCAAGTAAGATTTGCGGTTAAAAGAAAATATCCCGGGAATAAATTAAGAGACGAAGCTAAGGCTCGTCTGGATTTCAAGAGTTCAAGCACAGAGTATGTGCAGTCCTAATCGTTAGGGCTAGTTGCTGCTGCGGGAATGCAGCTTATTGAGGACCCAAGATCATGATGAATACTAAGGTTGACAGACTCTTCAACTACACTGTCATCGCGAGACTCGACGATGCAATCCCATTGCATACCGAAGAGTGGCAGCAAGTAGAACGGCTCTTGAACCAGATCAGTGAGTTTGTGCCGACGTCCATGTTGAACAGCGTTACAGAAGCGATCATCTCGTACGCTGACGATCAAGCCCGTCGCGGATATCTTCTCGGACAAGAAGATTTAGTGACTGAGCTCAAGAAAAAAGCATCCAAGATCGCATAAGTTTTTCTTCCACTTTCCCGGTCAGCGCTCCGAGTAATCGGGGCGCTGTCTGTATTTGGGCGATCTTGAGTTTTTGCGATTTGCTGAATCCTGGTTGATCTTTGATCTAGGCGATTCTTGGATCGTGGCGATGAGGACACGATGTACTCATCGAATTTGCTGAACGTCCCAACGATTGTATCCGCTGAATCCATTGCTTCACGATTGTCTCGACTGAGGACATCCCGCTTTCTACAGCTCTTTTGGCTCGTGTTGTAGTCGCTCTTCTTCAAGAAGCGATGACAACTTATCTCTGGCCTCATCTACTTTGACTACTTGCCCGAGGCGTTCTCTTATGCGGAGAGACCACGAGTAGTACAACTCGGCTTGTTGGAAATTGCCGGATGCCTCCGACATTTGGCCAAGGAAGTTGATCAGGTGATCGGTTTCTTGATCGGCGTTGCTCAGCAGATCTTCGCGGTTGCGAATGGCCTGGAGCATGAGAGATTCGCTGCTGCGGTAGTCTTCTTTGATGTAATGCAATTCAGCCAGTGTGGACAGTTGTGAGACGGCCTCTTTGCTGTCTCGTCCATATTGAGCGATGGCAACGGCGAGTGCTGCTTTGCAGACAGCAAGCGCTTCTCCAATCTTGTTGGCGTTGAACAATCGTTCGGTTTCGTAGCTCAGAATTTCTAGAGCAAGAGAAGTTTTGTCCTCATCGGCGGTGGCAGGTTTTGTTTCAACTCCGGCAACTGCAATTGGATGTCTGCTCAAACATTTTCTGAGAATGGTGCTCGAGATGCCGGGGTCAAGCCACTTACCGCCGTCGGCTACGGTGACGATTGCTTGCGCAAGTTCCGAAAGCGCGCTCGTTTTCAAATAGTATCCATCAGCGCCTGCTTCGAACGCGTTGTTGATATCTTCAGCGCGATCGCGAGCCGTGACCATGATGATACGCGTGTCGGGAAGCGCTTCTTTGATCATTCTGGTAGCGGCGACACCATCAATTACAGGCATGCCGATATCCATCAGCACCACTTTTGGTTGGTGCTTTAAAACACTCGATACTGTCGTTTTGCCGTCTGCGACATCGGCTACGACGAGAATGCGATGGTGCGAATTGAGACTTCTCTTGATAAGCGATCTGACGAATTCATTGTCCTCTGCTATCAACAATGTGATCAAACCACTCTCCTCCTTGTCTGCTCTATCGAAATCAAATTCTGGTCTAGTATCCGTTTTTCCAAAGTTGGAACCAAATTCAAGTTTCAATCGCTCGATGGTGTTGGCGGCGCGCACCGACACATAAGGATTCTCATCGTCGAGCAGTAAAAACAGAATGTGCGCAGGTGTGTTGTGATTTTCAGCGAGCGCAAAACGGACGTCGTCGCTGGAATCTTGAACCAAAGCGTCTAAGATGGCGCTGGTGACCGAAGGATTATCGATCACACCGATTCTCACGTCTACGTTTTCGTGAAAGGCAAGCGACTTTATGGTGTCGTTGGGAGTGCTGATGTTAGCCGCAACGCTCGCGAGCAAGATCGGGCATTTAGCGGTAGCGGCAAGGCTTTTGAGCTGAGGACCCGGTGTCTCCGGATCGTTAGCCTGGAAGTATTGCAGTCTAGGGCCTGATGAAGAAGGTCCCGGAATCATAAGGATTCCTCCTGAAGCGGTTATGTGTAGACCAGAAATTGAACAGAAAGTTCCATGTGATCTACAGGTTTTATGCGGAAAAACTAATTGTGCGACGCACATTCCCCAATTTTATTATTCCAAGCGCACCCAGGCGCTTGATACAGGAAAACATATGTTCTCTTATAGGGTAATTCAGATTAGTGTCGATTGTATAGTCAGTTGTAGAGCCAGTTTTGAAGCACTCGTAAGAGAGCATTAAAACTTACCTTGGCGAAACTTTTGTGATTGTAGGCTGAATTAAACGTGGTATCACTTGACCTTCGCGCTTTTGAAAGTTTTGCGCAAGTGCTGAAACGCCCGGCAGGAAAGCGATTCCGACACAGGTATCGCTGGGATTTATTGTATAAGGATGGTCAGTTTTTGTAGCTCGGATGCTATCAGTTCGGTTCGCTCAAATAACCGGATAGCGTGGCGAAAGCTTTTTTCAGCCTCTCCATCGATTCAGCCATTAGCTGCCAATCCGGCGTTTCGCTTTTAGCCAGGCGCTCCAGTTCGTGCGCATGCGTCGACAATTCCAGCGCATAGATGCTCGCGCCCATACCTTTTATTTGATGAGCGACATCGATTACGACTTCGGCATCGTGTTGTTCGAAACCAGTGTTCATGCGGTTGAACAATAAGGCGCTATGTTCGATGAAGGTACTAATGATATCTGTTCGACCATCTTTTCCAAATGTGGTGTCAAGCATCTGCAGATCGATCGGTGCGTCATCAATTGACATGGTAATTTTCTGTTCCCCGGAACTCAGTCCACCACGTAGTTTGCGGCTTTCTTGATGTGCTCTTTTGTAAACCTGATCATTTTACGGTAATTCACTCCAAGCGATTGGAAAAACGTTTTATAATATCGCAGTAAGAAAGCCGTCACTTCGGCTGCGGTAACTTTTCAACGTGAGTTTATGGACAGTCGCGTAATCAAACCCTGGATGAATATAACGTCCGAACAAATCGCGGACTGTAGAGTTTTCACAGTACATAAGAAATTGTCTCGCCGCGAAACCGCGGGCGCTGATCGGACACACGATTTCTACGTGTTCGATTCGGGTGACTGGGTCAACATAATTCCGCTGACGGAAAATCGTGAAGTGCTGATGATCGAACAGTATCGTCATGGCACTGAAGGTTTTACTCTCGAAATTCCGGGTGGCAGTGTGGATCTTGATGATCCATCGCCGGTCTACGCTGCAGAACGAGAACTGCTGGAAGAAACAGGATATATTGCTCAAAAGTGGATACCACTGGGACAAAGTCATCCGAATCCGGCTATTCAAGGCAATCTTTGCCACACGTTTCTTGCGTTGAATGTTCGGCAGATTGAGATTCCGGAATTTGCAGGAACCGAAGATATTGCTGTTCGTCTTTTGCCGCTCGATGATGTTCCTGATTTGATAAGAAGTGGAGTGATCACTCACGCACTGGTGATGGTGGCATTCTATTGGTTGTCGCTTAACGAAGACGTAATTCGGCTGTAGTTCGCGCTGCCCTGATGTGACCCAATTTTAAAAAAATCGATCAGCGCCATTCTGTTGCTTTTTCTTTTTTCTATTTTGGGACGCCGAAAGAAATCTCTAGTATTAGTTAACGTCAAAAATCCGATGCGGCAAGCAAGTTGGTTTTTGATTGCGGGTCGATCGTGACGAGCCGACTTGATCGTTCGGCCGGATCATTTAAACCGGCTGTCCGAGGGCGACTTCAGGGACGCACTTCCAGACCAAAACGTCATGCAATGCCGTGTTGCCCGTCAGTTTTTAGTTTACGTAGTTAAGCGGATTGTTCGGTTTGCCTTCGACGCGAACTTCGAAGTGCAAGTGCGGACCAGTCGCGAAGCCTGTTGCGCCTTCGTATCCGACGATGTCACCCTTAGCGAGGTTGTCGCCTTTATTGACCGCGAATGTCGAAAGGTGAGCATAAAGAGTAGAGATATTTCGTCCGTGACTGACAATTACGACCTTGCCATATCCGCCCATCCAGCCGGTGAATAGCACGTGTCCGCTATCCGATGCGCGAATTGGTGAACGTCTTGGACCAGCCAGATCGATTCCGGTGTGGAATTTTCTACGTTTGAAAATTGGGTGAGTACGCCAGCCGAATGGTGAAGTGACCTTGGCGCGAAGTGGCATGGCCATTGTGCCGGTGCCCTTTTGCATTGGTTTGCCACTGCTGTTGACGCTGGAAGTTTCCATCGTCAAAATTTGTTTCTCGAGAGCCTTTGATTGAACAGCAAGATCACGTTCCGCTTGTTCGAAAAATGCGCGTTGCGTCTTCAGGTTCTCTGCGACTTGTTCTTGCGAGACTCGCAATCTTGTAATTTCCATCGTCTTTTTAACGATGTCGGAAACGAAATCGCCCAGTTTATTCTTCTCTTGATCGAGTCTATTCTTATTGTCTTGCAAAGCTTGTTTCTTCGCGCGCAACTGATCGATCAGACCGCGGTCCAGAGAGGCGATGCGCTCTTGAAAGTAAACGCGGTCAATCAAAGTCTCCAACGAGTCGACTTGAAATGCCATTTCAAGGAAGCTCAGTCGATGTCCTTCGTAGATTTCACGTAAGCGACCACCGGCAAGACCTTCGTGCTTCTGCTCAGCAGTCTGAGTTTGATTGATTACGGTTTCAGTATTATGAATGTTAGAAACTGTAGTCTGCAGCTGCTTTTTGCTGTGGTTAAGCGTGCCTTGAGTAGCGTGCAGCTTGTGCGTGATTTCGCTCAGTTTCACATATGCCAGTTTTTCTTTCTGTCTGGCACCGGCAATGCGGGCGTGAATCTCTTTTCGTTTTTTATCGATTGCTGAGATCTCATCCTGCACATCTTTCTTGGATGAATACGACGAGGAGGAAGATCCTTTCTTCGAAGGACCGGAAGTCCACAGTCTGGTGTGCACCTGGTTTTTGCCGTCACCTTTTTTGATGACGGTTTTACCGGCAGCGGTTGCCATTGCGACACTGTTGCTCATCACGGGGATGAAGATAACTGTGGCAACCACAACTTTGATGACTTTGTTGTGCAGGTCAAACATGGCTGATTGAATTGCGGATTCCATTAGGAAATGAACGAAGATTCGAGGTAAGACCAATATCGTTAGAATGCTTCGCTATAAGAGCGAATGTCATGACCTCGACAGGTCCGTCAGTTTACCATTAGACTCCAGTTCAGTTTCTGAATCCTTCTTTACTACCAGTGTTGTAATTAGTTTCTATGAGCGGCGTCTAAACTGGATTTGCTGACCGGGTGACTCTTTGCGGTCCCAATTGACTCACAGTTATATAAAGCTTCAATACGCTTAAGCGCTACTGTTCTTCAAATACTTTAAATAATAGATGATAAACTTAAGGCTTGTTTATCGAAGATGAGCTAAGTTAAGTCTCGCTCATCTGCGAGTCATGATAGGGCTCGGCGCTTGCTGCGGCTGAGCTTCCACACTAAATCAGGTGGCGATGATGTTGAAAGAAATTGTGAAATATTCGTTGGATATCAAAGGAAGCGCAGAGCCTACCTTTGTAGAAGTGAAAAGTCCGTTCGATGGCGAGATTGTCGCTGCAGTTGCACAAGCTGATGAGCAAACAATCGACCTTGCCATTGCGCAGGCGAAGAAAACTTTCGAAGAAGAAATGAGTGTGATGCCGGCATGGAGACGCAGTGAGATTCTCACTGAAGCTTCCCGGTTGATTCAAGAGAGCGTCGAAGAGATCGCTCAAATCATCGCCCGCGAAGGTGGAAAGCCGCTGAAAGATGCGCGCCTCGAAGTCAACCGCGCTTCCATAACATTTGCAATCGCCGCACGCGAAGCATTGCACCTTGACGGCGAACAGCTGCCAATGGATGTTTCGGCTGGTAATGATAAACGAATCGGAATCATTATAAGAGAACCAATCGGAGTCGTCGGCGCAGTGACACCATTCAACTTCCCGTTGAATCTGGTGGCGCATAAGGTGGCACCAGCGCTTGCAGCCGGTAACACCGTGGTTTTGAAACCTTCGTCGCAGACCCCGGTCGCGGCATTCAAACTGAAAGAAATTTTGAAGAGAGCCGGTCTGCCGGACGGCGCACTGATTGTGGTGCCATGCCGTGGTGCTAAAGGCAACGCCTTGATTAGAGATCCGCGTCTCGCCTGCCTTACCTTCACCGGAAGCCCGGAAGTGGGCTGGAGATTACGCGGTGAAGTCAGCCCTGGCACCAGAGTAATTTTGGAACTTGGTGGCAATGCCGGTATCGTCGTTCATGATGACGCCGATCTGGAAGCCGCTTCGCAAGCCGCTTGCCGCGGTGGTTACGCACACGCTGGTCAGGTCTGTATTTCGGTTCAAAGAGTGTACGTTCAAGAAAAAGTCTACGACAAATTCTTGAAACTCTTTACAGATAAAGTAAAGGCATTGAAAGTCGGTAATCCACTAGATGAACAAACCGATGTCGGTCCACTGATCGACGAAGGCTCTACCAAGCAAACGCTCGAGTGGGTTGATTCCGCTGTTAAAGCCGGAGCCAAAGTTGTGTCCGGTGGAAAAGCTCTGGCCAACAACTGCCTGGAGCCAGTCATTCTGGTTGATACCACTCCTGATATGAAAGTGGTTTGCCAGGAAGTATTCGGACCAGTCGTTTCGGTCATGAAGTATGACACCATCGACAATGCCATCAAAGAAATGAACAGCGGTCGCTTCGGCCTGCAAGCCGGAGTATTCACGCAAGACATCAACGTTGCCTTCAAGGCCGCTAGAAAGATCGATGTCGGCGGTGTCATGGTAAATGATGCTCCGATGTTCCGTGCCGATCACATGCCTTACGGCGGAAGAAAGGAATCGGGACTCGGTCTTGAAGGTGTTAAATATGCCCTTCAAGAGATGACTCAACCGAAGTTCATTTGCCTGAATCTCAAAGACTAGTTGTCTTCTGAATCGCGCTTCAATTCGAGCAATCGGAAAGTTGCGCTAAGGTCTGAGAGATTGGAAACACATAGATCGGTAGTTCATGACGTCTAAATTCGATTCGATTAATAAGCTCGAGGGTGTATTGATTGTTTCGTGTCAGGCTGATGTTGGCGAACCGCTCTGCAAGCCGGAAATCATAGCCGCCCTGTCGCTTTCTGTTTTAAGCGGCGGGGCGTCTGCTCTTCGCTTGGAAGGTGTCGAGAATGTTGCCGCGGTGCGTGCCGTGACCGACGTGCCGATCATTGGGCTGACTAAAATTCATGGTATTACATACGATGAACGGATGAATAGCGCATTTATCACTTCTACCTTTGAAGAAGCGAAAGCCTTGAGTGATGCGGGTGCAGACATCATCGCGATGGACGCAACCGGTCGTCCGCGCAAAGATGGTTTATCCGTTGAAGAAACGATCACTCGAATTCATAACGAATTGGGCAAGCCAGTGATGGCGGATCTCGCCACTATTGAAGAAGCCAGCGCCGCTTCAGCTGCAGGTGCCGACATTATATCGACGACCCTGTTTGGTTATACCGCCGAAACTTTAGCAGGCGATGAAGTCGGACCGGGCTTCGATTTGCTGGAAGCTATGCTGAAGATCACAGATGCTCCAGTGATCATGGAAGGGCGAGTTTGGCATCCTGAAGAAGTGACGAGGGCGTTCAAATTAGGTGCTTATGCCGTTGTGGTTGGATCGGCGATCACGCGTCCTCACCACATCACGAAGCGCTTCGTTCGCGCTGTTCCAAGTGATCATGCGTCGGCGCAAACGAGTCGAAGCACTGACAAATCAAGCCGTGATTCGAAATGAATTCTCAATTCCCGATGTGGCTCTATCCGATACTGCTACTATCCGCGGTATCACTGCTTTTTCGTTTGAGATTGCCATGGCAATGGTCGTGGCCATTTGTTGTTCAGTGTATTCCTTTGATTCTATGCGGTGTGCTTGGGCTAACCATCGGTCCTGACTGGATGTACGCAATCATCGGCTGGGCATTGATTTTTCTTTTCTACGCGCCGCCTAAATTGTTTTACTCGGACTTGCAAAAATATCTGACCGCCCTTGATGCCACCAATTTGCGAAGAGCCGGTCGACGCATCTCGCTTTTATTTTGGGGTCTGTCCGGAGAATTCTGGAGAGACATGAGTGAAGTCCTCGCTTTATTTGTAGAACGCAAACCCGATGAAGCCGATAAGCTGCTCACGAAATGGCAGGGCCGAAGCGGCTTGCCAAAAAGTGTTGCTACAATTCCAGGAAGCTATCGTTTAATCGGTAATGGTGTCATGTGGTACTGGGATGACATAATTGCCGACTTCGAGCGTTTGAGTGCAGAAGGCAAAGTTTCAGCAGCAATGCAATTTTCGGCGGCGCGCGCATTTGCCGAAAAGGGACAATTTAACGAGGCGGTGCAATGTCTGAAGTCGGCAGGTATCGCTGAATCAAACCTTCCCCTCCACACGCTTGCGCTGACAATGCTGCCGTTTTTCGGCTTGATTGGTGGCACTTCACAAACCAACGCGCTGCTCAGCATACTTGTAAAACGTAAAACTGAATTTCCTGAATATTCGCGACTTTATTGGTCCGGTCGTTGCCATTGGGCCAATGGTGAGTTCGAGGCTGCCCAAGCCGATCTCGAGAAAGCTCGCGGAATTTCAATGTCTGAATTATTTCGCGCTCGCATCGACAGTCAATTAGAAAAAGTTCGCGAGCGTCAGCAGTCTACAGCGGCGCTTCTTTCTCCCGAGGAAAAGGCGACTCTCATAGCAGATGTCTGGCAGCTGTTTTCCAGAGCCGCGTTTGTACAGGAAATCATAGCGCCGCGAAGAAAATCTGTCGCGGTGATTGTAATCATCGGTGTGTTGTTCGCGATTTATTGCTGCACTGATCTATTGAGTCTGGCTGAACTTTTCGGAAACCAGAGCGAGTTTTATGTTGTTGCATTAGCGCTCAAGAACTACATCTTCAATACGTTTGCGTTGGTTCCTGAGCTGGCGTTGAAAGGAGAATACTGGCGATTTTTCACCTATCTCTTTTTGCACGCGCACTTCACTCACTTCGCTTTAAACGTGGTCGGACTTTATTGGTTTGGTCGAGTGGCGGAAAATATTTTTGGTACCAGTCGATTCCTCGCCATTTATATTGTCGGCGGCTTGCTAAGTGGTATTGCACACTCGCTTGTGTGTCCCGATCAACCCGCCGTCGGAGCTTCGGGTGCCGTGATGGCAATGTTCGGAGCAGTCGCTGCAGGCATCTATCGTTTAAAAGACCGAATGCCGGAATCAACCTGGCGCCTGGAACTTTCATGGCTTGGTGGCATGGCCGCAGCGCAATTGGTGCTCGATCAATTCGTTCCGAAAGTCGCCGCCTTTGCGCACCTTGGTGGCATGATCAGCGGTTTGGCAATCGGCATGATCCTCTCCATTCGTTCGGCTGCTCCTGACGAAGTCGATGGCACTCAAAGATTCATCGGCGGTTAGTGCGATTGAAAGCGCGATTGAAAAACGGATAGTGGCAACTCTCCAGGATATTTATCGCGACGGATGGTACATTAGTAAACGTCTGGTTCATTGGAAATGTCGGCATGCATGATTGTCCTACGTGTAAAGTTCCCCTCCATGGACACGAAGAGGTTTGCCCTTCGTGCGGCACCAAACAACGAGTTAAACGCAGCTACAGCGGCTTATTGGGCGGTGACGGCGGTCCGAAGAAACCACCTGTCAACATGGTTCCGTTTGTGATCACGATTTTTATAGTCGGCATCGCTATCTTCGCGATGGCGCAAAGCAGTTGGATCGGTCAGTTGCAGAAACGTGGACCGGTTGTAGTGGATCCAATGGATAAAATCAGTTGGATGGAAGCACGACAAATGCTCCACAGCCGCATCGATGAAGGTCTGAAAGCAGTCGGCGCGACCGGCAAATACACCTGGGCATCACAGGGGCAACCGGCTGACATCAACACCGCGGGTCCGGTTGAATTGACAATAGATACAGAACTCGCCGATCCCGCTTCTCGGCGACAGATAATCGACCCGCACAAAGAACTGATGAGCAAAGCCCAGGTGCCCACTTTGACTATGAATGAGACCAAGTCGCACGCAACTTGGACGTATACTGTTCAAGCGCCGGCAGTCCAACCGGCTGGGGAAAGCGCTGCTCCTACTCAATAACGCTTAGTGGAAAATTTCATTTCCCTCGATTGGGTGACCTGGACAACGGTTGAAAGGATCGAGTTATGAAGCAAGAACTTTTAAACGGACTAAACAGAATGGCAGTCGCAGGCGCAGTCTTCGCGACTTTTGGTTTGTTTGCGGCCGTCTGCATGCTTCCTTCATGGGCTGGGAACATCGGCTACGCAAGCGTTGCTGAACCGAGCTTGCCTACAAAACCTTCCGATGGTGATCTACCAGTTCACACCATTGAGAAGGGCACCAAAAGCGGTATCAAGACGCCCGAACGCTTATCCATCAAAGAGGATGGCGAGTGGCGCACACTCTGGCGCCGGCACAGAACCGGCAGCCTCCGATCGGACGCGGCTCCATCAGTTGATTTCGATCATTGTATGGTGCTTGCTGCGTTCCAGGGTGAAGGCACCACTAACGCGGGCATGGTCAATATCGATCGAGTGAAAGTTTTAACTGACAAAGTCATGGTGTTCGTCAACGAGTCAGATACGGACACGCCAAGTGGTGGCAACGACAAGTCTACGAGTTCTTCTTTTCATATCGTCAAGGTTGGTAAGTCTACTCTTCCGGTTGTGTTCAATTAACTGACGAAAAGCTCACTATAGAAGCTCGAACTTTGGAACGGGAACTCCGGAACTCCACTTCCGAACTATATTTTTCTGATTCGGTTGCTGAATTCCGAATTCAAATTTCCGAGGCTTCCTGAGTTTCGAAATAACCTGACTGACTCTTGAACAAAGTTCTCAGTTCTCCGACGGCAAATACCTGAGTGTGTACGGTAATTCTCTCTCGGAATTGACTGTCAGTCCCGCTATTCGAAGTTCAAATGTTTTGCCCTTCGAATGCCGAATCGGTTCGAAGTCAAAGGAGATCGAACCGCCCGTGGTGTCGTAGGTCGTAACCGGCAATGCGCCTTCTCGTATCGTTGAACCGTAAGTCGATTGCACTTCTAGATAGATCTTGTCCTTCAGCAAAACTCCACGATTGGGTGAAACGTTTTGCAGCTCGATCCCGGACCAGCCGTCATTCTCTGCGAGTATGGGAAGTTTCAACATGGCTGCATTTTTCGCGTTGGATGCAAGAAACGATGGTGCTTCTGACAATAATTCTTCGATGTCATCGATCCACTGTTTTTCAATCAGTTCTTGTCGATAATCCTGGAACACTTTTTCTCTGGCATTGTTTTGAATTGTTTTACGTAACTCCGGCTCAAATGCCAGTCTTTCCAGAGCCGCATGCCATGCCTGTTTTGTATTAGGCACTAACAAACCGTCCTGTTCGTTAGTTACCGAAGAAGCATACGCATCGACCTCAGAATAAATTCCAGCTATACGACACGCACCATAGTCTCGAAATTTTGTGTTGTTCTTGGAGCGATTAAACTCGTGATCTTCAAGTGGTGCCAACCCGATTTCAAAACCGCTTCTGGCGAATTCTTTGAGAAAATCATCGTAGCGATCGACCAGTTTCTTTGACGTAACTCCAGGCAAAGTCAGCAGTTCCGGCGGACTACACCCCCAGATTGTCACGTCTACTTTGTCATGGTGAGCACTCATAAATTCGGCAAGTGCCGGCAGAAAAACTTTGTACTGATCGTCCACAATTCGGCTGGTGGCGTATACGATACTAACCTTTTCATCGGGCGATCGACGAGATGTCGTTTCCGGTAGTTTCGAAAAATCGAATGACGAACGATAAATACGACAGCTGTCGTTGAAGCGACTCACTCTTGAACAAAGAAGCGGGCTGTAGACCCTGACTAAACTCGCGTAGGAAAGATAAACTTCCAGTTGTTTCAACCTCAGGGGCTGAAGATGGTAACGAGCTAAATCCGGATCTGTTGATGCCGAGATGTCCCAAAAGCTATCGTCGATATCGTAGATTACGGGTTTGCGTTTGCCGATTGCTTCGCTGAGCAAATGCCGATATCCGGGTTCCGTATTTCTGCAAAAGACGACCAGGTCGGCCCAGGCGATGTGAGACGACGTGGCATTCTGTTCCAACACGTGCTTGAACTTGATGCGGTGGGCGCTATCGAGTGCCGTCAAAGGTTTGACTACATTGATCTGGCAACTGGCGATGTACGATGGAATGATCGCCACCACCTGCGGTGTGCGACCTTTGAAAGGCAAGTTCGGCAGCGCCATTGGAATTACCTGGCTGAGCCGACAATCTCGCGATCAGCCGGAGCTTCGGTTTGTTCCAGGCGCTCTTTGCTGTGTCCAACTGCGTCGCGGAGCAATGCCGGCAAAGTTGGCACCGGTTTTGCCACTACTAGAATTTGATAGGCAAACAAGGTTCTGCGCACTTTGATCAATTGGCTGTTCATCGATAAAAGGAAATTGGCGAACTTCTCGTTTTTAATAACCAGTGGATATGGTGCGGGAACGCCTTCTACATTGATTACTTCAAAACCGCTTTCGGATATGACGCGTTGCAAACTATCGAATGTGAACAAGCGCGTGTGTCTCAGATCGAGAATTCCTTTTTTCGAGTAGTTGAACTGCCCGAACAAATGCATCCAGCGTGTCACGAAGAAGCCGATGTTTGCGCTGCTGACGATAAGGTTAGCTTTCGAATTGTAAGTGCAAGCTTGCATCAATTGCGCGAGGAAATCCTCGGGCGAATGCGCTTGTTCAATTACATCGAGCATCAAAATGTAATCATGATCGGTTACATCAATCGGCAAGCGATCGTCTGAGTCCGGATCGTGTTGATAGTAGTTGAGCTGTGGATGCGATCCACTAATAGGCGATTCGCGATCGAGAACCGTGACCTGACAGCCCTTTTGTTCCAGTAGAGGAATCAAGTCGATGGCGGAGTCGCCACCAAAAGTCAGCACTCGCGTGTTTGGTTTGATCAAAGCCAGTGCCGCGGTCTGCGAACTCTCGAAGGCCAGTTTTGGACGGTGTTTCCATGAATCGGTTGCAGCTGGTTGCACATCGAAGTTGCGACGATACATCAAGCAGTATTGTTGCAAACGAGCAGCACCACTGGCTTTGACTACATCCCAGGCGTACTTCAATCCGTTGACGTGGCAAACTTCTTCGCCGTAGAAAGTCGGAATCGGTAATTCTTTGATCCGGAATCCGGCGACGATGAATTGAATGATGATTTCTGTGTCGAAGTGGAAATCGTTGGTATTCAGATGGAATGGCAGTTTCGCGAGAGCTTTCGTACTGTAGATGCGATAGCCGGTGTGAAATTCGCTCAGGCAGCTTCCCAGCACTTGGTTTTGAAACGCAGTCAGGATGCGGTTGCCGACATATTTGTACAGTGGCATTCCGCCTTCGAGCGCTCCGGTCAAAGTCATCATGCGTGAACCGAAGACAGCCTCAGCTTCGCCCTTCACCAGCGGCTCGAGCAATCTAGGCAACGCTTCGGGCGCATACTGCCCGTCGCCGTGCACCAGCGCTACGAAATCGAATCCGCGTTCGATGGCATAGTGGTAGCCGATTTTCTGGTTGCCACCATATCTCTGGTTTAGAGGGTTTCTCAAAACATTGATTGGATATGGAATCTCGCCCTTGATACGCGCTGCCTCAGCGGCTTCGAACGTTTTGTCCTTGGACGAGTCGTCGATGATGAGAATCTCGGTATCGTAATCGCGTAGAGAATCGGGGATTCGCTTCAACACGCTTTCGATGGTCTTCTCGGCATTGTAGGCGACGATGAAGATCAGTACGCGGGGCTTATGACTCGTATCTGGCATTATGACTCCAGCCTTTTTGATCAATATAAATACAGATGGCAAATCTACCAATTCCAATGTAAAGAGGTCAAGGCAAACCGTCTCACAACCTTCTGGACCATCGCTCTGAAAATCGAAACCAGCGATTTCAACGGGTATTCACAGGTTAAATTTGCATAACGATATTAGTTAGATTAGAAACTGTTGATATATCCACCAGGATAAAGCGAACGCCTGCAGACAATTTTTTCAATTATGCTGAGAACGTTTTTTTGTGCGCTGCGGACATTTTGATATTGTTCAGGTCAGCGTTTTAGAAGTTGCTACTTCGAGTTCTAAAGGCATTCCATATAGTTTGAGAGTGGTGGCCTGCAGCATTCCTTATATAGGATTGCATCGAGACAAAATAGTATCGAAAGAAAAAACGCATCGAAGCATCCGTATTGGAACCAATTTGTCCCGATTCGTTTTATCACTGCTGATTTTCATCGTCGTCGGATATGGCGCGGGACTCGCTATCGGTCCAATCGTTGATAAGTACGACTACCCGATACACAGCTGGTCGTGGTGGAGCGTGCGTGGTATCAGAGATGCTGTCGACAATGCCAAGGCCGAACGCGCGCCGGTACCGAATACGATACTGCTCGGTTCGTCACTGATGGTGGTGGCAATGGCTGAGAGTGATGCCACCTGGTCGAAACAACGTTTGGACCTGACGACTTATAGAAAAGCTCGCTATTTCGATTCTCTGTTATCCGCACAGGGACCGAGACCCGGTGCGGGTTCGCTGCCCGCTCAAGGTTCGAAACATGGGTCGCTTTCTCCAACGCCAGTCAACGCACCGAATTTGAAACTCGGATCGCTTTTGCAGACCATCAATCTGGCATCGCCAGGGCAGCTCGTTTCCGATGCATACCTGACTTTGAAGGAAGCACTAAACGAAGGCTTGAAGCCACGTTTGGTTATATATGGAATAGCCCCGAGAGATATGATCGACAGCACGATGGAGAGTGCGTTGGATACCGAATGCTATCGATATCTTAGTCGCCTTGTCCCGACGTCGGAATTGGAACCGTTGCTCAGCTCCAGCGAAGTTTCATCTCTTTCGAGAAAGGTGTCCTCGGCTTTGCCGCTCGCCAGGCGCTCTCTAGATATTCAACTCAAGTGTTTCGAAACGGCATCTTCCTGGCGTGACAAAGCTCTGAAAAATGGATTGGCCGGCGAAGCGATGCCACTAGAAAAACGAATGATGTTGCTTTCCACATACGAGCCACTGGATATGGTGCCGGGTTTTATTCATGCCGAAGTGGCTCAGCGGGCGGATGTGGATAAAGTGTATCGCGACAATTCGAAGGACTATATCGCTCGTTATCGAAAACCTGATTTTCGATTTTACAACGGACAATTGCAGTGCTTATCTAACTTGATTGACCTGTGCGAACAAAACGATATCCATTTGATGGTCGTAAATATGCCTTTGCGCAGGTGCAATGTTGACCTGATTGACTCGCAAATATATGCAAAATATATCAAGGATGTGTCAGCCCTTGTTGCGGCGAAAGGCTCTACCTATGCCGATCTCTGCGAGTTTCAAAGTTACTCGAAACAAGACTATCGCGATCCTGTTCATCTGAACGGCTTCGGCGGAATGAAGTTCATCAATCGGTTAGCGAATCTGATTAGCGAGACTCGACAAAACTCTCTTCAGGCAGCAAACGTGCCGCGAGAAAATCCATAGTTTCTGCTTTCGGATTGAGATGGCTTATTTTGATCTGCGTGTCCGGTGTGCCCCTGGCAGTCAGGTGCTCGCGGAACGCTTCGTAGGTGCCGCGCTTGATCGATCGGAAAGTGACCGGACCCAGTCGCAACGACGCACGCTTAGTTTCATACTCGATATTGAGCCGACTGAGCTCTTGATCAAATCGTTGAGCCAGGAACGCAGCCAGCTTAGATGGCTCCGGCTCTGAGTCTCCAGCAGTCGTTTCTGATTCAATCCAGAGTTCATAGTGAGGCTCGGGACGAAACTGAGGAATGACGGTGAAAAATCTCACGCCACTGTTTGTAGTGGCTAGCACCGATTGCATCGCCTGAGTGACTTGAAGTTCGGTAATCTTTTCGCCCGTAAAGGAGCTGATGTTGCCGCCCTTGTACTGGAAATCCAAAAGAGGCGTGCGATTGTGGTAGCCGGTTACTTTGACCACATCATTGATGTTGTATCGATATAGCCCAGCCGAGGTCGTGAACAAAATAAAGTAGTTTTGTCCGACCTCGAGTTGATCGGCAAGAAGAATGGTTGGATTTGTCGAGTCCATTTCTTCTTCCGGAACGAACTCGAAAAAGTGCGAATTAATCGCCAGCATCTGCTTCTCGGGCGACAGGAAAACCGTTCCTCTGCCTTCGCTGGCACCATAGGTGATGTCGCAAATTGGGGTCTGTCCGAAATATTTTGGGAAGTCAGAAAGGTAAAAGGCGGCCGCTGCCTTGGTCCAGCAAGATACCACCTGTAGTGTCGGCCAAATTTTCTCGGGAGTGAACTGCCCTTTCTCGAAAAGTTCAGCCAGCTCGCGGGCGCGCTTAGCGTCAGGCTTTGCGATCACCTTGAGGGCGTTGAGTGTGACCTGGTCTAAAGGCACGGGTGCCGTCGTCGTGCCATCACGTACGTCTTTGATAAGTTGCTCGCCGTGGTTTTGCAGTTTTCTGCACATCAATTGAATCGTGCTGGGATTCAACGTGTAGAACACCGCAACCGGCAGCGAGAGCGCCGCACGCAGGAGCGCGTAATACTTCGACTCGTAGTCTTTAATCAGGAAAACTTCGTAGGGCACAGGCGAAATATATTTTTTCACCAGGAATGGTTCGTTCTTAAATAGCGAACCCGACATCGAACCGTATGGAATACCGCAGGAAGTTCTGCCCTCTTCCGCTGGAGACGTCACTACCAATGCCGTTCCCTGATTGATCTTCGGGAAGGTTCGCAGCAAGTGATATCCGCTGACGACCGAGGCTTCTCGGAATTCCTTTATATAACCCGGTGTGATCGGGATAAATTTAGGTTTATCTGTTGTGCCGCTGGTGGTCGCAAACATCTGTGGTTTTTCGACCGTCAAAACGCCGTCAGCGCCCGCCATTACGTCTTCTATGTAGCCACGAAATCCTTCGTAGTCGCGAATTTTTACCGCGCTGTTAAAGTCTTCCCAGGTTTTTATAGCTGCAAAACCATGCTCTTTTCCAAACCGTGTCGAGGCATTTTCAGACACGATTTGATGCATTTTTCGAAGTTGTGCTGCGCGCGGATCGGCGCTGTCTGCCTCAATGCGCGCGACTTTGCCTTGCCCTAAGGCGCTGAAGGCTTTGTAGAGAAGTCCGCGCATAATTGGCTCCCAGTGTTTGACCTTACCTCAATCTAAGATAATCGAGTGCATTGGATCTGTGACAGGAGTGGCATTATACTTTGGAATTCAATCGCGTACCTTGTATTCCAATTGGTGGATCGAAAGCCCCGTCATGTTTTTCGTAGCAGTGTTCCTGGTCGTAATCACCTTAGCGGTCGCCCTGATTCAGGGGGCGGCGTTTCGGCGCCTCTATAAATATGTAGAGCAGGAGCTTGGAAGAACGCCCGGCGGTGAGCTTCCTAAAGCATCTGTAATATTGCCGTGTAAAGGATTAGATCCAGCCTTTCGCGAGAACGTCGAGAAATTACTGAATCAGGATTATCCGGATTTTGAAGTGATCTTCGCTGTTGCGCAAGACACAGACCCGGCTTACGAGCATCTGGTTGACCTGGCGCAACGCACTTCGCGACCTGCATCCGTAGTGGTTGCCGGTGTAGCAAAAGGCCGTGCGCAAAAATTGAACAATCAACTCCACGCGCTGGAGCACGTTCGCGAAGGTTCGGAAGTGTTTGTTTTTGTCGATTCCGATGTGATCGCTCGACCAGATTTTCTAAGACAGCTGGTGGCGCCGCTGTGCGATGAAACCGTCGGTGTGACGACTGGATATCGTTTTTATATCGCATCAGTTACTAACTGGGCGTCGATTTTGAGATCGCTATGGAATCGAGTCACAGCCTGGGAAATGGCTAACCCTAAATACGCGTTCGCCTGGGGCGGTGCCATGGCAATTCGCAAATCTGTGTTTGAGAAAACCGGAGTGCGCGAGGCCTGGGATAAAGCCGCCGATGACGACTTGTCTTTGACCACTGCAGTCAAGGCGCATGGATTGACGGTTCGCTTTGTTCCGCAATGTCTGGTCGCCAGCGATGGCGATGCGCCGTTTGCCGAAATTATGGAATGGACTAATCGCCAATTGATTTTGACCAAGGTGTACTATCCGGACCTCTGGAAACGAGCCATAGTGCGCGCTTCCTTCATGCTGGTCTGGCTGGTATTAATGGTGGTGGCGATCACCGGATGGATTGCCACAGGAGAAAGTTCTTTCGCGATGGCGATTGGAGCTGGATTTTTGCTCATTCCGGTCGAAGTCTACTTCCTTTTGAAAGCGCGCCGGCTTTGGCAGAGAGTGCTTCTCGACCGCCAAGAATATTTGACCGAATCACTTTTAAGTTCGTGTCTTGCAATCCCGCTGGCGCACCTCGTCCTGCCATTTATGACGCTGGCATCCTTACTGACGAACCGCATTCAGTGGCGCGGCGTCACCTATGAACTGGTGAGCCCTACCGAGACGCTGGTTATCTCGTAACTAAGCGGAAGCACTCTTCGGTTCTTTCGATCGAAGTTCGATTTCCGGCAAAAAGAAATTGGCGACAATCGCTGCGGCAAGCGCAATTGCGTATAGCGACAAAACCGCTTGAATCGCCTGTTCCAGCGAGCCTTGCTTCATCAGAGTAAGCATCAGCGCGCTCATCAAGCCAGTGCCTAAGGTGCCGCCGAGCGATCTGAAAAACTGCGACATCGAGGTCGCCACACCCATCAGATTTCCTTTGACGAAGTTTTGAATGATGATGCTGTGAATTGGCAAAAGCAGCCCCAGCCCGACGCCGCCTGCAGCTGCGCAGCCAAGAAGGAACGCCGGCGAAGTTGTTTTATTCACCGTGCCCAAAAGAATTGTGCCAATTTCCATCAATACAAGCGATCCGAGAATCAATAATTTGTACTTGCCGGTTTTCGCAATCGCGATTCCGCCAGCCACACTGGCGCCCGCGACGACCAGCATCAAGGGCGTCAGAAGCGCGCCCGACTCGGTCGCGGATACGCCGAGGACGGTTTGCAGCATCATCGCAATCAACAGCATCGAGCCGAAAAGACCAATGCCGGTGACGAAAACTGTGAATAACGAAATGCTGATTATTCGATCGCGGAAAATTTGCAAGGGAATAAGCGGTTCGGCAGCCGTTTTTTCACGGATTAAAAACGCGACCAGCGAGATTAAAGAAATTGTTCCTTCAATTGCCGACGTCGAATTTACCGAACCAGTTTTTCCAATCTCCGACGAAGCCAGTAACAACGGCGCGATACACAATATAAAAAGAACGATTCCCGGGTAATCGATAAGCGCCTCGGCTTTGGCTCTCGACGATTTTGGATATGTATATGTAAACACTATCGCTGCCACTACTACTGGTGGAATGTTTATATAGAAAATATATCGCCAGCTTTGAGTTTCAACCAACCAGCCACCGACGACCGGTCCGATGATCGCCGCAAGAATAAACGCCGCTGCCAGCAAACCCTGATATTTACCGCGTTCTCGCGCGCTGAAGAGTTCTCCAACTGCAACGAAACTCAAGCCGATCATTGCACCGCCTGCGATGCCTTGCAGTGCGCGAAAGAAAATCAGCTGGTCCATCGCCCTCAATGAAAAGATCGGGTCGATTAAACCAGCGACGCCGCAAAGCGCCGAGGTGACGCCGAAAAGAAGTGTAACTACGATTAGAATCGGTTTCACTCCGTAGATATCGGAGAGCTTTCCAGCCACTGGTGTGGTCACGGTCGCAAACAACAGATAGGACGTGATCAACCAGGCGCCGCGATCGAAATCATTCAACAGGGTGGCTATCTTCGGGATCGCTACGTTAAGAACGGTCTGGTCGATGGCAGACAAAAAGATTGCGATTTGCAAACCAATCAACACACCAATTTTTCCGGCGCCTACGTTGCCATTGCCAGCCGTTTCTAAATTTTCGCCGCCGGAAGAACCGACGAGGCCCGCGCCCGTTCGATCGCCCAAAGCCCCAGCGCTGCCGACGTTTGCGCCTTCATCACTGTCGATGTTTGAGCCCCCGGCATTGGTCGAGTTTAATTTCTCGCCTTTAATCGCGCTTAAAGTCTCGTCGTCAAAAGAGCTTAAAATTTTTTTATCCAGCCGCGCCGATGCGACCGTCCCCGAGCGATAACGTTTTGAAAACCATACTTTCGAATTTGGCCGCCTGCAGCTTTTCGTTGAAGCGCGCGTTGACATCGGCTTTGAGCTTCTCGAGTTCAGTCGCTACCTGCACGTTATTGTGTCGCATCCACAACAGGCGACTGGTGAGATTGCCTGGTTCTGATAGGTCAGTCATCCAGAACTCATTCTGAATGATATATCGAGCACCGTGGTGAGGATGGCTAATCAACGGCAATCCGCACATAGCAGCTTCTGCCAGGACGTTGCCTAAATGTTCCTGCAGGGTGGGCAAAACCAGGACGTCACTCGCTTTCATGATGGAAGGAATGGTGTCGACGTCGACGGTCAACCAGTGAATGCGATCGCCGAGCAGCCGTTTACCCTGCTCTTGAAGCGAGCGGGTGTCGACCTCGGGAGCGCCACAGAGGACCAGTTTCACCTTCGGATCGCCGAGTCGCGCCACTTCGTCAATCAAATAATCCAGACGTTTATGGTACTTATTCCAGGCCGCTACGCAAAGCACGACCCAGTCGTCGTCTTCGAGTCCAAGCGATTGGCGAACAGTGGAACGATTGACGTGAGTATCGAGATTTGGAAAACAATTTGTGAGCAGTTCCATGCGCTCGCGCGGAATGCCCAAATCGAGCGCCTCTTCATACTTTCGGGGCTGAATCTGCTGGATGTAATCCAAATCCTTATATGCGTTTGGATCCGGCAGACCACCATTGGCAAAAATAATTTTGAATTTTAGTCCGAAGATATTTCGGCTGGCGCTGACCATGTGCGCCAGCGGGAAATCTTTGAGCCAGACCACGTCCGGGCGCCAGGCCAGAAGCTCGAAATTGAGCGCGCTCCAGAAGCTTACTTGCTCGACACCATAGGTCCATTCCCAGCGATGCTGCTCAGAAATGAACGGCAAAGTGTGGACGCCCTTTGTCCAGATGCTATTGCGGGGCATGTTCCAGAGTTGCTTTCCTCCAGGATAGTTACCGCCGCAAAACAGTCTGACGTCGAGATCAGTATGGCGGCGAAGAGCTTCATACCAGCGTGCAGTCGAGGTTTCGAACCCGCGCGTCACATTGCCCAGACCGCAGCTGACCAGCGCCAATTTGGTGGCACTAGCTTGAGAACGCAGTTCTGTTGCGCTCTTCGACGTTTCTGATTTTTGTCCAAGTTCCGCCAAGGGAAACCGATCCTGGTAACCGACTAATTATACTCGCCCATTGATCGCATTCTTAGCAAAATTTTCGTGGGAAAGTGACGACTTCGTTTAACAGATATCTATGTAGTTTAGTGTTGCTTGGAAACCTAAATTCTCGCTCACCTTTGTAATGCCAGTGCCTCTCGGGAGCTTAATAGTTAAAACCTGTCCCCTGGCAGAATCGCCAGAAAAATCCTAGACTCTACGGCAGAAACCCTATAGCCGATTACGCGCTTTTATAGCGTTCGATTAGCCAAATAATGTTCACATTGACCATACTTTGTGCGCTAGTGAGATAGGGTTGTGGGGGGATGGTAGATAGAAGACTGCGGTAGCTTTCAGGCACGAAAGATTCACCGCGTCACAATATCGGAGCTCTTGTGTCGGCACTGGGAATAATTGTCATTTCACCGTCGGGACCTCGACGAGTATTCAGCACGCCGGGTCTTGCGATTTCAGCTGCGCGGGCTGGTGCGACTGGCATACTCGATCTTGAGTTCGTCAGCGACGGAACGGAAATTCGAAACGCATTCGAAAAACTGCGCAGTTCTGCAAAGAAGGGGCGCATCGGGGTTCGTTGCAGGTCCGGGCACTTACCGGCTGCCAGTACTTTCGGCAATGTCGCCGCGAGCAGTTCGGTTATGGTGATAACCGCCGGGCTTGATAGTTTTGATTTGAAAAAACTGAAACAAGACATTGCCACGGCAAAATCAGCCGGCTTTGAAGTGATCGTGGAAACGGTCAGCGTCAAAGAAGCGCTGGAGGCAGAAAAAGCCGGAGCCCACGCAATCATCGCCAAAGGGCATGAGAGTGGTGGTCGCGTAGGTGATACCACCACGTTTGTTTTGGTTCAGCAATGCGCGCGTCAATTAAAAATTCCAGTTTGGGCTCAAGGTGGCATTGGTCTGCACACGGCAGCAGCAGTGGCTGCAGCTGGCGCCGCCGGCATCGTGCTCGATTCGCAATTATATCTGTGCCGCGATTCGTTGATTCCAGCCGATGTGCAATTGCGCTTCGAGCGTCTGGATGGATCGGAAACATCATTGATTCAATTTACCGATGGCGGCTCACGCTATCGGCTTCTTGCGGCCAACGCTTCCACGCGTTTGCAGGAACTGGAGCAGTCGTCTAAAGCAAGAGCTGCTGAGATTCTTCAAGACAATGTCTCGGCAACTTCAGACGATGAAGTCTGGATTGTTGGACAAGACTCATGCTTTGCCAAAACTTTGGCGACTGTCGGTGGCACCGTATCTGGTTGCATCGAAGTAATTCGCCAGACAGTCGCAGCTCATATTGAAACTGTTTCCAAGCTGAAAGTGCTCGAGGAAAATTCGGACCTCGCCGAATCGCACGGCACGCGTTATCCGATCGTTCAAGGCGCGATGACCAGAGTCAGCGACACCAGCGAGTTTGCCTTCAAAGTCGCCGAAGGTGGTGGCTTGCCATTCCTGGCGCTCTCGATGATGCGCGGTCCTGAAATCGAAAAACTTATAAATGAAACCAAAGCGCGGCTCGGCAATTTGCCGTGGGGTGTTGGAACTCTCGGTTTCGTTCCTCAACAATTGCGTCAAGAACAAATGGATGTGGTCAATCGGCACAAGCCACCATTTGCTTTGATTGCCGGCGGTCGCCCGGATCAAGCGAAGGCACTCGAAGACGCAGGCACCAAGACATATTTGCATGTGCCGTCGCCTTTGCTACTCAAGTCATTCATTGAAATGGGATCGCGTCGCTTTATTTTCGAAGGAAAAGAATGCGGCGGTCACGTCGGTCCACGCTCCAGTTTTGTACTCTGGGAGCAAATGATCGATGTGTTGTTGAATTCGGTTGGACCGAAAGAAAAGCCGGCGACCTTCCATGTTCTCTTTGCCGGTGGCATTCACGACGACCTTTCGGCAGCAATGGTGGCAACCATGGCAGCGCCGCTTGCAGCGCGCGGAATCAAGATCGGTATGCTGGTCGGAACCGCTTACCTGTTTACAGAAGAAGCGGTTAGCGCCGGAGCGATTGTTTCGAAGTTCCAGGACGCCGCGCTCAAGTGCGATGACACCGTGCTTCTCGAAACCGGACCGGGACACTCGATCCGTTGCATCGACTCTCCTTATAAAGAAATTTTCGATCGCTGCAGAAACGATTTGCAAACGCAAAACAAAAGCAGAGATGAAGTTCGCGAAGAATTGGAATTGATGAATCTCGGCCGTTTGCGGATCGCCAGTAAGGGCACCACGCGCGGCAAGGGTAGCGATCTGGAAACTTTGCCTGTCGAAAAACAATGGCAAGAAGGCATGTATATGATCGGCCAGGTCGCCGCTATGCATGACAAAGTTCTGACCATTCCGGAATTGCACCGCAATATCGCAACCGATGGACAGCAACTTCTCAGCGAATTGGCCAAGCGTGATTTCAATGTCGCGGTCAACCGCGAAGGCGAACGCGAGGGCATTGCCATCGTCGGAATGTCTTGCATGTTCCCGCAAGCCAACGATGTGGAAACCTTCTGGCAGAACGTTTTAAACAAGGTCGATTCGATTGAAGAAGTACCTGCTACTCACTTTAATTGGAAAAACTATTACGACAAAGATCCGTTAGCTCGCGATAAATGCGTCTCAAAATGGGGCGGTTTCATCGCTGACGTGGTTTTTGATCCAACGCCTTACGGCATTCCACCGAGCAGTCTCGACGCCATCGATCCTATGCAGGTCTTGATACTGGAAGCGGCTCGCAGTGCGCTGTTTGATGCTGGATACAATCAAAGAAAATTTGCTCGCGAAAAGACTTCCGTGATTCTGGCAAATGCCGGTCACGGTCCGATCACCGCGTTGTATTCATTGCGTTCGATGCTTGGTTGGAAACTCGATGGTCTCGATGATGAAGCCGTGGAAGAAATCAAATCGCGTCTGCCGGAGTGGACGGAAGATTCATTCGCCGGTTATCTCGGCAATGTCACCGCCGGTAGAGTCGCTAATCGTCTCGACTTAAAGGGACTGAACTTCTCAATCGACGCTGCTTGCGCCAGTTCACTTGCCGCGCTCTACGTAGGCATCTCCGACTTGCGCGCCGGAACCAGCGATGTGGTATTGCTCGGCGCAGCCGACACTCACAATCAACCTGGCGACTTTATGAGTTTCTCCAAGACTCATGCTCTGTCACCTCGCGGAAAATGCCATACATTTGACGCAGATGCTGACGGCATCGCAATCAGCGAAGGCATGGCGATGGTTGTTTTGAAACGACTGTCCGATGCAGAACGTGATGGCGATCGTATTTATGCAGTGATTCGCGGAATCGGCGGCTCCAGTGATGGACGCGATCTGAGTCTGACAGCACCCCGTCCAGCCGGTCAGATGTTGGCTCTTGAAAGAGCTTACGAAGACGCCGGAATTTCACCCTCTACAGTTGGTCTGGTTGAAGCGCATGGAACCGGCACCATCGCTGGTGACAAAGCTGAAGTTGAAGCTTTGACCAAAATATTTCAGAAATTTGGTGCGGCACCGGAAAGTTGCGCGATTGGCTCTGTTAAAACGAACATCGGGCACACTAAAGCTGCTGCTGGTCTGGCTTCTATCGTTAAGATCGCCAAGTCGCTGTACCATAAAATGTTGCCGCCGAGCATCAACGTCAAAAATCCAAGTCCGGCTTGTAAGTTCGGTGAGGGACCATTCTTCCTCAACACTGAGAGCCGCCCATGGTTGCATTCTGATACTTCAGCGCCTAGACGCGCCGGAGTTAGTGCCTTCGGATTTGGTGGCACCAACTTCCACACTATCCTCGAAGAGTATGTGCCGGCGTGCGCAGTCAACGAACCGCCAACATTGCAGGCCTGGCCGGCTGAGTTGTTGGTTTGGAAATCGGCGTCACAAGAAGATTTGCTCAAGGCACTCAAACAAGCCGAACTGGCTGTTGAGAAATTGTTGTCCGAAGAGAAGGTCGAAACTGTTGCCACAAGCAATTCCAGCCGCCGGTTGTTCGAACTGGCCAGCAAATTGCAGTTGAAGTTCCATGAATCATCCACCGCGAAATGCGCGCTCTCGATAGTGGCATCGTCGCTGACCGATTTGAAATCTAAAATAGATCGCGTCAGACAAATGCTCGACAAGCCGGAAGCGAAGAACTTCAGCTTGCCGATTGGAATTCACTATTCAGCCGGTTCTCTAGAGAGCGGCAAAGTCGCTTTTCTCTTCCCGGGACAGGGCTCACAACGCATCGACATGCTCAAAGATTTGTCGATGTACTTGCCGGAACTGCGAAAGTCAATCGACGAGTCTGACGAAATTCTCAAAGAGAAAATGGGTCTGTCGGTTGCAAGAGCGATTTATCCATCTTCAAGTTTGTCTGAGTCAATCAAAACTGCTCAAGCAGAACAGCTGACCAACACGCAAATCGCACAACCTGCCCTGGGCGCGTGCGACCTTGCCATGTATCGCGTTTTGCAATCGTTTGGTTTGAAACCGGATATGGTGGCTGGTCACAGTTACGGTGAATACGTTGCTCTACATGCAGCAGGCGTCTTCTCCGTCGAGCAATTGCTCAACCTCTCAGCAGAACGGGGACGCATTTTGAACGAATGCGCCAGCAACAACCCGGGCGCAATGGCTGCTGTTTCAAGCGATGTCGACACGATTGCGTCTGTAATTGAAAACGTTCCGAACGTTTATCTCGCCAACGTCAACACGCCTAATCAGTGCATCATATCTGGTGCCACCGAAGCGGTAACTCAAGCGGTTGAGTTGTTCAAAAAACAAAACATCGCCTGCAAGGTCATTCCAGTTTCGGCAGCATTCCACAGTCCGCTGCTTAAGGCATCACAAGCGCCTCTAGAGAAGGCCTTGAATCAATACAAGTACTCGGCACCGTCGGTCGCTGTTTATTCAAACACGACAGCGAAGCCGTATGAGAACAACGCGGATCGCATCGTTTCTCAACTAGCTGAGCATGCGCTCAAACCAGTTTTGTTCGCCAAGCAACTCGAAGCAATGCATGATTCGGGTGCTCGGATTTTCGTTGAAGTCGGTCCCGGCAGCGTCCTCACAGGTCTTGCCGATTCGACATTACAAGGTAAGGAGTTCATTGCCGTTTCAACAGAGCGCGCGAAAAACTCACTTGAACATTTCCTGAGCACCATCGGACTGCTTGCAGCTCATGGCGCAATTAAAGATATTGGGAAGTTATTCTGGAATCGTATGCCCGGCTTGCAGGGCAATACTTATGAGCTTGCCGTGGCAAGGAAGCGTGGATCGCTGCTTTACCGCGTCAATAGTGTAGGGATCGAACGTGTAGACAAAGCCGCGAAAAACTTGCAAGCAAATGCCTCGGCCGACAAAAATCAGAAATCTCAAATTCAAAACGTTAAACCTCAGAAATTGAGTATGGAAACAGGTAGAACCATGGCACACAACGTCAGAAACGCCTCTGAAAATGGAAAAGATGAAATCAATAAGAACGATATCGTTCTCGATACATCTCCACTGACGAACGCGCAAAACAACGGCTCGAATGGACGCCCAGCCTACGCAGGCGGCGCGGTACCATCGAACGGGCAGCACACCACAGGCGGTGCCTCACCGGTGCAGCAGCAGCGCGCGGCGTATCAAAATGATAATCGCAATTTGCCAAACCAGGTCAGCGTCAATCCGCCGGCTCAGTATCCTGTGCAGTATCAGCCTCAATACAATAATATGCAGCAAGGCGCTCAGCCGAATTTCGGCAACGTGCGACCAGACGGCACTCTGGAACGCGTGATGTCAGAGTTCCAACGCAGCATGTTGGAGATGACTAATCGTTTCCTCGAGACTCAAGAAAACGTTATGATGGCTTACCTCCAGGGGGGACAAAGCGTCAATCGCGGACAGCAGGGTCAACAGTTTGTGCAACAGCAGTTCGGACAAACTCAACAATTTGCTCCTCAGCAATTTGCTGGACAAAACCAACCTCAGCACTTCGGTGGACACAATCCGCAGTACGCTCCGCAACAAGCTCCGCAGTTTGCAGCACAGCAGGCTGCGCCGCAATACGCTCCGCAGCAATTTAACGGTCAGCAAAACTCACAGCAGTTTGCGCCTCAGCAATTTGCTCAGCCGGTTTCGCAAGAACAATTCGCACCGGCGAATCAAACAACCTCCTTTAACCAACTCGGCGCACAATTCGTGCCCGCCGATCAGCTTACTGGTGGCAACGGTCAGTTAGGAAGTAACGGACACGGCAATAACGGTTATTCAACAACCAACGGCTCGCATGATGTCTTAGCCGATCTCGAAGTTGCTTCCAATGGCAATGGTTCAAACGGAAACGGCAACGGCAACGGCCATTATCGGCAAGAAGTAGAAGCTGTGACTTCCAACGGAAGTGCACCAGCCGCTGCCTCGGCAGGTCTCGATACGGAAGCACTGGTCGACAGCCTCTACGAAATCGTGAGCGACCGCACCGGCTATCCTCGCGAGATGCTCGATCCGACTTTGGATCTGGAAGCTGATCTCGGAATCGATTCTATTAAACGAGTCGAAATTCTCAACAACTTTAGAAAGTTGTTGCCTGAAACAACCCAAGAGAAATTGGAAAGCGGCATCGAAAAATTGGCCGGAACCAAGACTCTGCAAGGCATTATCGAGTGGATTGAATCCCTCAACGATAGTATCGAGGATGGTGCATCCGCTAGTGATTCAGTTTCCGTTGGCGCGCCTTTGGAAACTGGTGACTACAACAACATCGTTCGCGGTGTCGTCACCACCAAGAAATTAGATGCAGTCGTGAAAGCGACTGTAGAGTTGGCTCCGGCCATGTTGCTCGTTTCGGAAACCGTCGAACAAGGACAAAAACTGAAGAAGCTTTTGACCGACGCCGGTTTGAACGCAGCCAATTTGTTAGTGACTGATGCCAGCGAAGCCAAAGTCACCAGGGCTGTTGATGAACTGCGTCAAAAGCACGGATCAATCGGTTCGGTCCTTTATATGTCAGGCTCGCCTGTCTCGGCTGGCTCCGCTCTTCCTGTAGCGGGACTGTTCCAGATCATTAAAGATGTCGAATCAGATTTGAGAGAATCTGCCGAAGGTGGCAAACGTGCTGCAGTCGTCCTCACAACTGTACTGGGCGGTGCGTTCGGCGCTTCTGGTCTTAACAGCGACCTACCTGCGGAAAGCCTTGTTCAGCAAGCCGGTATCGTCGGTCTCTCTAAGACTGTCGCGAAAGAATATCCCGAGGTTCATGTAAAGGCGATCGATTTCGAATCGAAAGTTTCACCTGAACAGTTCGCTAAAGCGGTGGTGGCAGAATTGACTGCCCAGGACGACATCGTCGAAATTGGTATCCGAGGAAACGAACGTTACGGAATGGACGTCGTCGAGTATTCCTACGATGCCGACGCAGTTCCCGACGCACTGGCCGCAAGCAACGCCTCCCGCGTTTCTGAAATCAGCGGTCTGACGTCATCATCAGTGGTGCTTGTCACCGGTGGCGCACGTGGTATCACGGCAGAAATTGCACTTGATCTTGCCAGACGTCATCAGCCTAACTTCATCATCGTAGGCCGGCTTCCACGCCCGACTGAAATCGAATCGCCGACAACTGCCGGTCTCGAATCAGCCAAGGATTTGAAAGCTGCAATCATCAATGAACTGCAAGCCAGCGGTAAAATCATCAACGTACGCAACGTTGAAAAAATCTACCAACAGCTGCTTCGCGAGCGTGAAGTTCGAGAAACGCTAACGAAGATGCAAGCCGCCGGCTCCACCGTTCGCTACTATTCCTGCGACGTGACCGACGATGCCGCATTCAGCCGTTTAATCGATTCCATCTACGAAACTTCCAACATCGATGGTGTCATCCACGGTGCCGGTATCATCGAAGACGCGTTGATCAAAGATAAAATGCTCGAATCATTCGAGCGTGTTTTCAAAACCAAAGTGGATAGCGCTCTCACCTTGTCGCGCAGCATTCGCTTCGACACTCTGAAATTCATGTACTTCTTCTCTTCCGTAGTCGGAAGAACGGGCAACTCCGGTCAAGCCGATTATGTTTCCGCCAATGAAGCGTTGAACAAATTGGCAATCCGCATCAACAGCACCACCGACGCTCGTGTCGCCGCACTCTTGTGGGGACCATGGCAAGCCGGAATGGCGCCGCCGGAACTCGAAGAAGTCTTCGCCAGCCACGGCTGGTCGATGATCCAACCTCAAGACGGCCGCGTTTGCTTCTATGAAGAAATGACGTGCGGACGTCCTGAAGTTGAAGTCATGCTCGTCGGCAAACTTAAAGATAAGAACCGTCCAGAGCAACTGAAAAGTCCGTCGGCAGAGAGTTCTGCTTCTGCGGTCGAAAGCACAGTAACGCTTCTCGCTCCAGTTAACGAAGCCGCTCAAACAACCCAATTGCAATCTTCGAGCGAATCCGAATCTCTCCTTTTGAATCTCGCTGCATCAGCGCAGATCAGTCCCTCCGGAGTGTTTCTAAACAAGGCTCAATTGAAGTCGACGAAACCTCTGCGTTTCACTTATATGATTGACAGCGCTCAGCACCATTATCTCCACGATCATAAGTTCGATGGAATTCCTGTGATGCCGATGGCGGTGGCACTGGAAATGATGTTGGAAGCTGCTCGCTCGGTGTTCCCGAATCAGCATCTCATCCGTGTTTCCAATCTCGACATTCCAGCAGGAATTGTTTTCCATACAGATAAAAAGGAATTTGCCGTCGAGGCAAAACCGGATAGAAATGGTCAAATCGATTTGCAACTCAGTTCGCTCGGAGCCGCTGGCAAAGCGCACTTCCGCTGCAAAGCTCAGTTTGCTTCTTCACCACTTCTGCTTCCTGATGAGTGGGTGACAGCTACAGCAAGCCGCATTCCTCGCACCATCGGTCAATGTTCGCAATTGCCCTGCGAGGCGAACGTGCCACAACCTCAAGATGTTTATGGCAAGTGGCTCTTCCACGGACCGATCTTCCAGGGCATGGAAAGCGTTTTGTTCCTCGCCGATGATGGGATCGCCGGTGAAGTGCGTGGTGCACATCCTTCGATCTGTACATCGACCGTTGATTCCAGTCAGTGGATTGTCGATCCGGTTTTACTGGATAGCGCAATGCAATTGGCAGGCATCTGGGCCAGATTCTATCGCGACGTAACCGTGTTACCGACTGGATTTAAGACGATGCATTTGTTCGGACCAATGCCGTTGAAGGGCACCGCACAAATCCGATTGAATCCTGCGATGACTACGGAACTGCTCTGCGACCTGGCTATCTACGACGAGAAAGGCGCTCTTGCTTTTGTTGTCGAAGGTCTCGGCGGCATCGCCAGCAAAGCATTCAATCGATTCTCTTCTTCGCAAGAACCAGCTGCCAAACAGCTGGTGAAGAAGTCGTCCTTAAACTAGACCGATTGCGGTCATTAAAACCAATGTTTTGGTTTTCCAAGTAGGCCTATTGCGAAATGCAAGATTCAGAGAAACGTAAAAGCGGAAAGATTGCAATCATCGGAATGGCTTGCTTGTATCCTGGTGCACCGGATCTAGCTAGTTTTTGGTCAAATATAGTCGGCGGCGTTGACGCTACTCGAGAAGTGTCCGATCGCGAGTGGAAACTCGAAGATAACTACGACCCGGACGCGACTACCTTTGGAAAGACTTACTCCAAGCGCGGCGGCTTCATCAGTGAATACGCCGAATTCGATCCGCTCAAATACGGTGTCATGCCGAGCGGTGTCGCAGGTGGTGACCCTGATCAGTTTTTGACATTGCGCGTCGCCCACCAGGCGATGGCAGATGCCGGTTATTTGAACAAACCATTCCCGGCCGATAGAGCTGAAATCATCCTCGGACGAATATCCGCTCCCGGCGCCGGTAGTATGAACCTCGTTCATCAATCCAAAACGGTTAACGAGATATCGGATCTGTTGCGTGGACTTTTGCCAGACAGAGAAGACGGTCTTGTCGATAACGTGATCGCAGATTTGCGCAGCAAACTCGTATCGTGCAACTCAGACACACTGCCAAGCGCGATGCCCAACGTCCTGGCCGGACGCATCGCCGCAAAACTCGGATTCAGAGGACGTAACCTGTTAATTGATGCGGCATGCGCATCGTCTATGGTGGCAATTGAAACTGCCGTCAACGATTTGAATTCCGGACTATGCGATTTTGCTCTGGCCGGTGGATTGCATGTCAACGCGTCATCAGTGTTCTTCCAAATGTTCTGCGGCTTAGGTGCACTTTCCAGAAAAGACGAAATCCGTCCTTTCGACGAAGCCGCCGATGGAACGCTCCTTGGCGAAGGCATCGGTATCATATGTTTGAAACGCCACGAAGATGCTGTTGCCGACGGTGACCGAATATATGCCACCATCTGCGGTGTAGCATCATCAAGCGACGGACACGGCGGCAGCGTATTGTCACCAAACCTCGAAGGTGAAGCCCTCGCGATGGAAAAAGCCTATCGCATGGCAGGTATTTCACCACGGACAGTTGGTCTGCTTGAAGGGCACGGAACCGGCACACCGACGGGCGATGTCGTGGAACTTCAGGCTATCGAAAAAATCTTCACCAGCAAAGAAATGTTAGAGCTGGAAAAGTCTCCGAAAGATATAGCCTCTGAGAAGAAGGCCGCTGAAGCAAAAACCGCCCAGACCAAAGCCGCTGAAACAAAATCAGCGAACGCAAACATCCCGGCGAAAACGCAGGCTGCGACTGCTGTCCCTGAGAAAACGGATGCAAGGGAAGCTGCCGCTGAAACAACGGACGCCAAAGAAAAGGAAAATTCTGCAGAGCAAAGTGAGCCGTGGTGCGCGATCGGTTCAGTGAAGTCGATGATCGGACACTGCCAATCTGCCAGTGCTGTGGCTGGTGTGATCAAAACCGTTCTGGCATTGCATCACAAAATCTTGCCACCAACCTTGAATGTCACACGACCCAACGAAAAGATAAATTGGAAAACGCATCCGTGTTACATCAACACTCACTCGCGCCCGTGGATTCATCCCCTTGAATCTGGTCACGCTCGTAGAGCCGCTGTCAGTGCCTTCGGCTTCGGCGGCATCAATGGACACATGATTCTTGAAGAAGCGACTCAAGACATTTTTGTAGAACTCGGCAGTCAATCAACGAATCCCACCGCGCTGATGCGACAGTGGGAATCGGAATTGTTCACCTTTGAAAACGAAACGGCAGAGCTACTCGTAGAATCGATCCGGAAAGTTTCTCAGTTCGTGAAACAGTCTGCTGACGTCAATCTCAAGGATCTCGCGCATACCTTGAATTGTAAGCCTGCGACGGAAACTGTGCCGAGTGGTACTGCGACGAAACCTGCCGCTGCTGAAACGAGTTCCGATTCAGTTTCCCTTAACGAGAGCCAACACCGACTCGCGATCGTAGCAAACAACCGAGACGCTTTACTTGCCAAATTGGACCAGGCAATCGCCTCAATCCAAGCAGGCAAAGTGCATGTCGAGTCCGAGCGCGGTTTATACCTTACGAAACCAGGCACTGCCCTCGGTGGCAAGCTCGCCTTCCTTTATCCCGGTCTGGGTTCCGCATACACCGGCATGCTTTCGGAGCTTTGTATGCACTTCCCGGAAGTTCGCGCTGTATTCGATATCGTTGACACTGTCGCCCTGTCGAATAAATCGACTTTGCTTCCGAGCAATATGATCTTCCCTCGGCCCACGCCGGGTGAAGCCAAGTCGAGTACCGATTCTCTTGCATCGGCAGATTTTGCGGTGGTCGCCGTTTTACTTGCGGAATATGCGCTTTATCAATTGATGTTGCACCTCGACATCAAACCTGACGCATTGATGGGATGCAGCACCGGTGAATTTGCTGCCATCACTACGGGTGGTGCCGTCGACGTTCTCAGTGCTGCCGAACTGTTCTACAACAGAAGCACCAGGGTCGCTCAAACAATCCCAGCGGACAAACTCGCTAATCTGCGCTCACTCAGAGTTTTAGCGCCAGCAGCAACCGTGATGTCGCTTGTCACAAACAACGATGTTTATCTCAGCGCCGACCTCGGCGAAAAACACATTATTGTTACTGGTAGCATCGCCGGTATCACCGCTTTGACCGAGAAATTAGCGCAGAAAAAAATAGCGCTACAAAAATTGCCAACAGCAATTCCTTATCACACACCCTTAGTCAATGACCTGGTCGACGGCGATGACGACTCCGTAAAGTCGCTGACGGTAAGGCAAATGACTATTCCGGCTTGGGCTTGTTCGACCGGTGGACAATATCCTGATGACGTCGAAACACTGCGTTCGATGTTCACCGAGTTGTTCACGCGGCCGGTGCGGATGAGAGAAACTATCCAATCGATGCACGCACAAGGCGTTCGTAAGTTTATCGAAGTCGGACCGAACGGTGTATTAACGTCGCTGGTTTCGAGCATCCTCGGCGACGCGCCTCACGTGGCGGTCCCGACAAACCTGGCGTCCCGTTCCGCCCTCACTCAAGTTCATCACCTTCTCGCCGCACTCTATGTCCAGGGAATCGATGCCAATTTCGCATTCCTTTATAAGAGGCGCGCGCCAATCTCACTCGACCTGAATGCAATCGCGGCGCCCGAAAAAACTGTTTCGAAGCTGTCTCTCCGTCATACCAAACTTGAAGTGTCACCAGAGTATAAAGTGGCACTCGAAAATAGTTGTCCTCAGCCTAATTCGCATGGGAACGGAAACGGAAACGCAACTGCGTCGAGCGCGATCACGGGTCAGGGAACGAATGTTTCCGTTCCACAAGGCATGCAGGCGGATGCGCAGCCAGGAGGTTTCGACCAAACTCAATACCCGTCAATCGCACAGCCGGCTCAATCTGAAGAAGAAGATGTCGTGCGATCGTTCTTGAACACTAATTCAAACTTCTACAGTCGCATGTCTTTAATGCAGCAGCGCGTCATGTCTACGATGCTGTCAGGCTCAGAGAACGGCTCCTATCAAGGCGACGAACATTCGCAATCTTTTGAAGGCTCACAAGGCTCAGTATCAAATTCGGTGCCCGCGTTCATGAACCGATTCGCGGTTTCCCAGCAGGGAGATCAAAGCTTCATTGATTTGTTTGTCGATCTGCAAAACGATCTTTATCTTCTCGACCATGCAATAGGCGGCTCTGTAAGCGCGGATCAAGAAGGTCGTGTTTACTTGATGCCGCTAATGGTGTCTTTGGAAATCATGGCAGAAGCGGGTGCAGTTCATTCGCAGCAAAGTCTGATCACTCGCGTAGAGCAAGTTAAAGCTTACAGGCGTATCGTTGTCGACCGAAACGGCACAGCGCTTCGAATGGTTGTCACCGGTGATAGCCGGCGCGTTCACGTGCAGATGTTTGAGTTGAATCAAACAGGCACGCTCGTGCTCGAAGCGGATTTCAACTTCAGCCAGCACTATGATACGCGTGCCAATCAACAACAAATTCAGGTTGCCGGTGATGCTCCGGTGAATCTGATCGATCGCTCTCAACTCTATACTCCGCCGGCGATGTTCCACGGACCTCGCATGCAAGCAGTGCTTTCACTGGATAAGATAGGCAATCGAACAATCACCGGACGGGCTGATTCCAGTCCCGCGCAAAATTGGATTCCGGGTGTTCCTGTCGCGCGCCTTCTTTTGCATCCCCTACTTCTGGATAATGCCAGCCAATTTGTGCTGTTCTATCTGTACGAGAAGAACTTGCCTGCAATCGCGCTCTTGCCGTTCTTAATCGAATCTATTGAGTTCTTCTCTCCGTCGGAGATGCTACCACCGGTGGTGACCGGATTAGCTTCGTTGCAAACTCTTTCGGATCGTTCTACCGAAGCGAAAGTGGAAGTTGTCGATGCTAACAATGCCGTTTGGATGCGAGTTAACGGCATCAACAGCAGACGAATAGCAGTGAATGAGCACTGGCTCAAATATGTCTATGACCCTCTCAACACCTATGTCGGCTCACGTCTCGATGTGAATTCGGACATCTGCGATAAATGTGTCTTGACCGCATTCGATCAGCAGATCTTGCCGCAGGACGAAGCTGTTCTTGATTGGTGTCTCGATTATTTGTTGACCAAAAACGAGCGAATTCACTGGCGCGATACTCTTAAATTTGAAAAGCGCAAACTCGAATGGTTGATTGGAAGAATCGTTGCCAAAGAGGCTGTGCGCCGTCTGATCAAAGACCGACTCAATCTCTCGATCGGACCACTGGACATCGAGATCGAGCAAGACGATCGAAGACGACCGATTGTGAAACTAGCATATGGTGGCATTGGTGAAATTCTGCTTTCAATTTCACACAGCGCCGGCCTTGGACTTTCACTTTGCAGTTTTGCTGCTGACGGGAACCCGGGAATAGACGCTGAAGTGATCGAAAGTCGCGAAGACGATTTTGCCTCTCGCTTTCTCGATAAGGAAGAGCTTCAATTTTTGGACAGTTCTTCAAAACAGTCCAGAGCAATGCAAGTCACTCGATTGTGGTCAGCCAAAGAAGCTGCATATAAGTCACTGGGCGGAATTCTCGAGATGACCTCATTCTCCCTTGTGACACCGATCGCCCCTGCGGGTGCTCTGACTCTGAGTAACAAGCAATGTGCCACCACGTTTAGTGTCTCCACAGAAGTCTCAGGAAACAGAGTGTTGTCTTACACTTTGTTATCGCCTTTGCAAGTCCGTTCGTTAATGTTGTCCGGACAGCCGGCTTAATTAAAGTAATTCGTTTTGCCTTCAGGTCAGTTTCTGTCTGACATTGTCGGTCTGGTCGTCACTGCCGTAGCATCGTGCCGCCCATAGTGTTTAAAAACAGATCTAATAGAACATATTGATCGTGGGCTCGACGTTCAAACTGTGCCTCCAAAGACCAATTGTGACGAATACGTCCGAGAAAATCTGTTCAGTCTGTTTGAAACCCGAGACCGCAGTCTCAGGCGGCTTCGTTACGAGCTTCATCGACGTGTGCCATTGCAAAAGTGTTCGATACCAACCCGCTGATGATTCTGTGCCTACACGGCTGTGCGGCATTTGTCACAAGGGAGTGCCGGACGGACAAAGGCACGGCAGTTTGACGCAGTGGATTTTTCGATTCGACAGCTGCAAGTGCGACCAACCTCAACCGGTCTCCTTGTCAGACGTGACACGGGTTTCGGGAAGTGGCTTGCGTGGAGCGTCCCAGTCCAAAACGTTGGAAAGGTCAAAACGCAAATCCGGAACGACAAATGAAAACGACGACGTAAAATTTGTCGCTGATGAAACTGTCGCTGACGAAAACGTTCCTGCCGCTCCGGAAAAAGAACTGCCGGTTTCTGCACAACAATTTCCGTTGGAACGCTACAGTCCGCTGGCAGTCCTCGGGCAAGGCGCGGACGGCATTGTCTATCTCGCCAAAGATCGGTTGCTGAACAAAAAAGTCGGCGTCAAAATTTTGAACAACCTTACCGGTGATCAGCTTATCGCCTTTCAAAACGAAGCGAAGCTGACCAGCAAATTGGAACATCCAAACATCATTCAAGTTCTCAACTTCGGACCGACTCCCAGTGGCGTGCCGTACATGGTGCTCGAGTATTCCGACCGCGTATTGTCCCTCTCTCACTCAATTCTAGAGAACGGTCCGCTCGACGTGAGCATCGCCGTCGAAGTGTTTTTGAAAATCGCCGATGCGCTCCAATTTGCCCATGAAATGAAAATCTATCATCGCGATCTTAAGCCCTCAAACATTCTGTTCACCTATACCGATCATCAAGACATCAAAGTAAAACTGATCGACTTCGGCGTTGCCTCGGTTAAGCGCGAGTGTTTGGAACCGACGATGAGCGATCACACAACAATTGTTGGAACTCTCGGTTATATGGCTCCGGAACTTGCTTCCGGGACGCAGTTCAACGCCCGTTGCGAGATTTATTCTCTCGGTTGTGTGCTCTTTGAAGCGCTAACTGGACGACTGCCTTTTACTGCTGAAAGTCCTATCAAAATGCTTTCACTTCATACCGGAACTAAGGCACCGTCACTAAATGCGGTGGCAGGTGTTCATTTTTCCGATCAGATTGAACAATTGGTTTCTGATTGCTTGTCGAAGGATCCTGAGGCTAGACCCGCTTCAGCCGCTGTATTCAAGGACCGTCTCCAGAAAATTTTAGTGACGATTCGCTCTGCAGACGCTTCCGATTTGTCCGAGCGAATGAATGGATCAATAAACGAGCAGTCTATTCACCAGGGCGCCATCGGTAATCATTCGTCGGTGAAGGAAAACAGACTTTTCAATAAGACCTGGACGATCTACGCTATCGCGGCACTCACAATATTGTCTGGTGGATTCTTCATCTTGCGTAATATGCTCGAGAACGAAAAGACTGCAACTAACCTGGGAAAGGATAAAACTGATCCGGCTCCGTCGACTACAAAATCTGCGTCCGGTTCAAGGAAATTAGCCGATCAACTTTACGGTACTGAGCTGCTTCTCGAAAATGCGAAGGTCAGTGATATCAGCATCGAAAACGCAGCCGACATCACAAGCATCAAACTGAAACACTGCACAATCACACAGCCTGACGCCCTTTTGCGCGTTGCATCGTTCCCGAAATTGAAAAATCTTTCGTTCAATAACACAACTGGTTTGAATGAAACGGCTATGAAGCGTTTGGTGCAGGGACTCAAAAAAATCGCCACAAACAAGACCGCGTTTAAAGCAAAAAACCGATTGGAAAAGCCATTATTTTTCGATTTTTCTTTTTCAGATGTCGATTACGATGGACTGAAGCTTTTGCAAGAAGTGCCCTCGGTAGCAGCGTTATCGCTTGCCGGATTAAAAGTTGATGACACTATTATCGATATCATTACTCCGCACAAGATGCTCCAGGCAATCGATATCAGTCTCACCAGAATAACTGATAAGGGCGCAAAAAAGCTGGTGGCGATGAAGTCGCTGATTCTTTTGAGAGCGTTTAATGTGCCTGGTTTGGATTGGATCAAAACTGCCGCAGTTTTTAATCATACAACTGTCGTAGTCCAGGAATCAGAAACCGATATCGATGATGAATTTCCAATTTGCTTTGAAGCCGCGCAACAAAATAATCCGAGAGCTCAAGCTCATCTAGCCTCGCTCTATTACTCAGGAGCCGGTGTTACCAGAGATTTCGATGAAGCTCTCAAATGGTACAAGAAAGCGGCTCTGGCTGGAAATACGGGCGCGCAAATTTCAGTTGGCACGTTTTACAGACTTGGATTGGTTGGCAAAAAGCCAAGTTATGATGAAGCTTTGAAGTGGTATCAAATGGCTTATGCTAACGGTAGCCGAGATAAATCAGCTCTTCAGATCGCGGCGCTGTATGAACGTGGATTTAACGGTAAACCGGACTATGGAAACGCCAAGAAGTACTACAAGATAGCCGCCGAATTGGGCTCTGCTACTGCATCGATGAGGCTTGGTGAAATTGCTTATTCCGGACTCGATGGAAAAGAAAACGTATCGGAAGCGATGAAGTGGTATCACAAAGGTGCCAAATCCGGTTCCGGATTTTGTATGTATTCGATTGGTGCGTGTTATCTGGATGGCAAAGGCGTAAAGCAAAGTGATAAGCAAGCGTTTAATTACTTCACTCGTGCAGCTCAAGTCGGCGATGAAGCGGGCATGTATGGTCTCGGATGTTTGTACATGGATGGCAGGGGCACTGCGGTGGACCCGCAAGCAGCCTTGCGCTGGCTGCGTCAGGCCTCAGACAAAGGACTATCCGACGCGACTGCCAAGATTGGCACCATTTATGAGAAAGGTCTTGGGGTGAAGCAAGATTATGCAGAAGCTGTCCGATGGTACAAGCGTGCAGCATTCAAGTCGGACAACAGTGACGCCTATGTCGCCCTGGGCGATTTGTATCGGGAAGGCAGAGGAGTGAAAACTGATATCGCTTTAGCCGAGTCCTATTACAAGAGCGCCTCGGCCCTCGGCAACGAAGAAGCGCGACAAAGACTGCGTCGCTAATTAATTAAGGGCTGTCGCTTTTTTGTGAAATCTCAGATTTTTTCTTGGTTTCGTAGAGCTGTTCGGCAAGCAACCTGGTTTTATCCAGTCGCGAATGCACTTTCATTTTTATGAATTTATTGACGACGAAACGAGGAATCGGCAGTCCCGGGTCAACGTTGGACGTCAATCTTAGCTGCGTTGTACATTTGTCTATAGGTGTCAAATTCCAGCTGCCGGACATTTGCTTTAATGTTTTGTCTGACTTTATGAGGTCGTAAGACAAATATTCGTTCTCTTTGACCCTGATTTTCAGCGTGGTTTCAACGGTCCCGAGGAATGGAATGTGATCGAATTTTTGGGAGACGACAGCTTCGGTGCCTTCCGCTGAGCGCACGTCCGCGTCAAACTTGTCGGCGCTGGTCACGGCAGCCCAAACGACTTCCTTTGGCGCATTGACGACCGTCGTCACCGATACATCGTGCTTGGACTCGTGTTTGGAGCCCGACTTAGCCTCCGCACAGGTTGCCGCGCAGGTCGAAACGAGCGTGAAAGCGCCAACTACAGCTATACCCTTATTCAAAAGCAGCATGAGATTCCAGTTTCCATTTGCCATGTAGGCTCATCATAGCTGATCGTATGACATCCTGTCATCCTGGTAAAGCCCTGTGTCACTGCTTTCTTGCCCGTTGCCAAAGGGAGTCCACAGCCATCAAGCTCCAACCAATGTAGCGAACTCTCAGCCTTTTGATGCGGAACTATAAAGTTGCGTTTTTTTATCTGTTTCTGCTCGGCACCATATGCGATACCATGCTGATGAACCGAAAAACAGGCCTCGAAGCTCTGCTTAAAATTTCGCTTTAAAACTTCGCCTGGGCGGTGTTTCAATACCACTTCTTGTGAGGTTGGGTATATTGTTTCAGAGGACCGACCAAGGAGCTGGAACATGGCTGCTAATCGCAAGAAAGGAAAAAAATCGCAGAATTCTGACCAGGCTAATTCCGGCAATCAGAACGCTACAAGCTCTGTTGCAAGGGCGGCGTCTGATAACGCCAATGTGGAGAACGCTGCCGCCGGGAACACCGACTCCGCCGATGTGGAAGTTGGTGCGTCAGACGAAGGCAGTGATTCGGCACGTTCGCAGCCACCCGTCGAGGCGGAACCCTCAGATTCCGAGGTGCTGTCGGATGCTGAATTACCATCAAAAGTTGGCCGTGCTCCTGGCGATATTGCGCCTGCCGTTTTAGACATCAATGCCAGTGCAGCGAAACCAGCAACCACCGATGTTAACTCACCCGCTCCGGATGCCGGGAACACAGCGGAAGCTTCGACCGCCACTGGCAAGACCGGAATTTCGGCCGACACCACGCCTTCCGTGAGCGAACCCCCAGACCCAGCTGAAGCCAGCTCTGCTAGCGAGAATGCAGAGACCGGCGCAGCCGAAGCCTCGTCAATTAAATCAGACGTAAAACTTTCCTCCAGCATGGATACTGCTTCAATATCAGCGCCACAAGCCGCTCCTGCCCTGCCGGAAATGTCTGCCTCAATGAAAGCAGAAAATTTTGCACGCGATGAAATTCGCACGCTGCTCGTGCCGGTCCCGCCGTTCAACCGCCTGGTCTCCTGCACTCTGGCTATTTTTTGTTGGTCCATTCTCGCTTTCATAATTCTCAAAACCCCAGCTGGTGTCAACGCGCAAGGCATGTACACTATCGATTTACCGGATGCCGGCTCGTACGTGTTTTTCTTTCGTGGCGACACGCAAGACGCTTATGGATGGACGATCGATGGTCGTTTTCGCAATTCATTGCGAATCGACATGGAGCCTATCGAACCACATCAAACAGTTACACCGCAGGTTACACCGATTGAGAAGTTCAAGGATCTTTCAGGTGCAAACTTTTTCTCAGTAGCGGAGTTCGAAGTAAACCAGCCCGGTAAGTACAACCTGTGGATCAAATGGAATAATCCCGATGCCAAGTGTAGAGGGAAAATTACATATGAAAAAGATCCTGTTGAAACATTTTTCTTCAAATGGGCCCTCGGCATTGTCGGAACTATAGCGTTTTTCTATATGCTGGGTATCCCTATGACTACCCGCAAAGCGCAGGCTACGCTGCCCGATTCGACACCGCCAGTAGTTACGAAATAGTAACGAGATTGCGCGTTTTTTCTGTGCTATGGTGCTTGGGAAACTTAGATTTTTGAATCGATTTCCGCTGAGGACACTGAATGTTTAGTAATAGAAACACGCGGCTTAGAGCATTGCCGCTCATCGCACTTACGATCGCAATTACTAATTCGATAAGTCAACCTGCATACGCAGACAAATCGACCTGGCGGAAACTGGAAGATCAAGGAACCGCTTCATTTAAACGCGGTGATCACCCCGACGCATTGAAAAGCTTTGCTGAGGCTCTTGAACAAGCGAGCGGCTACGAAAAAAGCGAAGAGGATCGTGCCACCACCCTTAATGACACGGGTTTGGTCTACGATGAAATGAAACAGCCTGCGCAAGCGCAAAAATATTACCAGGATTCTCTGGAAGCAAAACGGAAAGCCTTTGGCCCAGACGATTATGCACTTGTTTCTACAATGAATAATCTCGCATTTTCCTACATCGCAGAGAAGCGCTACGGCGAGGGCATCACCGTTCTGAAAGAGACCATCGCCATCGTTGAAAAATCCAAAGGTGCCAATGACCCCGCACTTTCTGTCAGTCTCAACCGATTGGCAGGTGTTTACCAAACAACTAGAAAGTACCAGGACGCTGTCGATGTTTTGACTCGTTCACTCGAGATCGCCAAGGAAAGCTTCGGAGAAAAAAGTCCACCTGTCGCGGTGATTCAAAATAATCTGGCTCTAGCACTGCGTTTCATGGGCAAAGGCGATGAGGCGGAAAAGCTTTATAAGGATAGTTTGTGGATTAGACAAACTGCCATCGGTGAAGACAGCGTCGAAGTAGCCGGCAGTCTCAACAAGATGGCTTTGAATTACAGAGAACAAAACAAATTCGAAGACGCTGAGCCGTTGCTGAAGCGTGTTGTCGATATAGTTAACAAGGCACCGTCCGTGACACCACAACAAAAAGCGGCTGCCTACAAAAATCTAGCAGTGATCTATCGTGAGATGGGCACACCTGAAAAAGCGGAGCCGCTCTACGACGAAGCGCTGCATGTTCAGCAAGAAGCGTTTGGCGAATTCGATCCAGCTCTAATCGAGACCCTGACCGACATGGGTCAGATGGAACAGGAACTGGGCGACTACGACAAAGCCAAAAAGACTTATGAACGTGCTCTTGCGATTTGCGACAAAGTCGGCACAAATGCCGCTCCATTGAGGCTGACCATTCTCGATAGATTGGAGGATACCTATAGTCAATCCGATGACCTCGGGCAGGCAATCAAGTTCAACGACCAGGTTCGTCTGCTTATCCTGAGTCAATCGACTGTCGACAATAAAGTGTTAGCAAGGAAATGGAATGACTTAGCCATGCTATACAAACAGCAAGGCGATCTCGATAAAGCCGAGGAATACCTCAAAAAAGCGATTGAGACCGACCAGAAGCGCGGCGCAACGCCCACTGCCGAGGCCAGTTTGTACATGAACAATCTCGCACGAGTGTATGAACAACGCGGAAAATTGGAGGAAGCCAGCAAGCTGTATCAGACTGTCATCGACATTCGCACCAAGGACAATGGCGGCGACTCGTCATCCGTGGCTGCAGCGATGCGCCACTACGCCAATGTACTGCGCGGTTTGAACCAAGTCTCCGAAGCCGCAAGTGTTGATAAAAAAGCCGCGAAGATAGAAGAGGGCGAAGGGGAATAAATAAGTAACAACCCACTGGTTCTAAAAACCAGGGAATCCTGAAGGAGACTTAGCATGAGCTGGAACGACTATTTTTTTGTTAGAGCTCGGCAAAATCGTGCTCCGATGATTGGATTAAACGTCCATGTCGGTCGCCAGCACAGCTCTGGGCTCGTTCTATTAGCCGGCTTTGTCGGTGGTCTTGCGCTGATCGCTTCATTAGCGGCCCCTGCAATTGCCGTCGACGGAACTATTACATTTAGCGGAAAGTGTTCCTGGTACGGTCCCGGCTTCGACGGCAAGAAAACCGCATCCGGTGAGCGTTTTGACATGAAGAAGAGCACCGCCGCTCATCGCAAATTGAAGTTTGGCACCAAAGTGCTGGTGGAGAATCCGCGCACAGGCAAAACTGTCGTCGTTAGAGTCAACGATCGTGGACCCTACGCAAAAGGTCGCATCCTGGACATTTCGCGAGGCGCCGCAGAAAAGCTAGGCACCCTCCTCGGAGGCGTCGCATATGTCGACTGCACCGTGTTAGATAGCGACGCCAAGGAAAGTGGCATGACTCATCTCATGATCATTTCCCGGGAATCATCCCAAACATGCATCGCGTTAGTGCCGGTCAATTCTAGCCATGGCACAAGTATCTAACCTGGACCGTGCTGGTTGTTCGAATTACTTGTTCGAACCCAAAACTTTCTTGATGAATTTGCCGATCGGATCATAGAATTCGTCGACGACGCGCTCCTTGAGCGGGATAATCGCGTTATCGGTGATGTGAATATCTTCCGGACAAACTTCAGTACAGCACTTCGTGATGTTGCACATGCCGATGTGACCTTCATCCTTGAGATACTTCATGCGATTGGCAGTATCTTTCGGGTGCATATCGAGACCGGCTGTACGAACCAGAAAGCGCGGACCCATAAAGGCGTCTTTGCGATCGTGATCGCGCAATACGTGACAGACGTCCTGACACAAGAAGCACTCGATGCACTTTCTGAATTCTTGAACGCGGTCGATATCTTCTTGATGAATGACCCATTCTTTCTCGTCAGGAGCCGGCGAGAAGCCTTTGATCTTCTTATTGACCTCGTAGTTCCAGGACACATCGGTGACCAGATCTTTGATGATAGGAAAAGTTTTGAGCGGCTGAACTTTGATCTCTTCATCGTCGCCGAAGCGATCCATCCGAGTCTTGCACATCAGGCTCGGCATGCCGTTAACTTCGGCGCTGCACGAACCGCATTTTGCAGCCTTGCAGTTCCATCGTACAGCCAGATCCGGAGCATCATGCGCCTGGATGTAGTGGATGGCGTCGAGCACAACCATTCCTTCTTCGACCGGCACTTCGTACTGTTTGAACTCGCCGCCGTTTTTATCGCCCCGATAAACATTCAGTTTGGCTTTACGCATTAGGGGACTCCTTTTTCTTCTCTTCGAATAGCTTTTTTAAATCAGCCGGCATGACCGGAAGCGGCGTGTGTTCTAGCTTCATGCCGTCACCTTCTTTGGAGCACGACGAGTTGACCTCGTTCCATTTGCCTTTGTCTGTTTCTGTGAAATCCAAACGACTGTGAGCACCGCGACTTTCCTGTCTGGCATGTGCGCTTCGAGCGATTGCTTCGGCCGCTATCATCATGTTTTTCAAATCACGACACAAATGCCATCCTGGATTGAACGCCTTCGAGCCTTTGATTGCAACGGCGGCGATGTCGTTCTTGAGCTCGTGGAGTTTGGCGATGCCTTCTTCCATTTCTTTTTCTTCGCGGAAGATTCCGACGTGAGCGTCCATGATGTCGTTCATCTTCTTGGCGACGTCGTATGGATTTTTGCCTTCGCGATTGAACGGCGCTTCCAGTTCTTCGATTGCTGTTTCAATATCTTTCTCGTTGATGGTTGGTTGTCCACCGCCCAGTCCCTTGGCGTAATCACACGCTCCGGCTCCGGCACGTTTGCCGAACACGATCAAATCGGATAGGGAATTACCACCCAGTCGATTGGCACCATGCATTCCGCCTGCGCATTCGCCTGCTGCAAACAAGCCTGGCACCCTGGTGTGCGCGGTGTCGGCATCCACTCTGATACCGCCCATGATGTAGTGGCATGTCGGTCCAACTTCCATAGGACCGGCCGTGATGTCCACATCAGCAAGTTCTTTAAACTGGTGATACATCGAAGGAAGCTTTTTCTTGACCCGTTCCGGATCCTGATAACTGATGTCGAGGAACACGCCGCCGTGTGGAGAGCCGCGCCCTTCCTTGTTCTCAATGTAGATCGCTCGGGCGACGTTATCGCGTGTCGAAAGTTCTGGCGGTCTGCGCGCTTCGGTGCGCTTGCCGGCGATGGCAGCTTCAACCCATTCCTTCGCTTCGGTTTCGTCGGCTGCAAAGCCATTCTTGGTGGATTCTGGCAGATACTTCCACATGAAACGCTCGCCTTTGCTGTTACGCAAAATGCCGCCTTCACCTCGTACCCCTTCAGTAACCAGCAAGCCGCGAACGCCTGGTGGCCAGATCATTCCAGTCGGGTGGAATTGAACGAATTCCATATCGATCAGATCGGCTCCGGCATCATACGCCAGACCTTGTCCATCCGATGTGTATTCCCACGAGTTCGATGTCACTGAGTAAATTTTACCAACGCCGCCTGTAGCAAGTACAATGGCTTTGGCTTTGAACAAAACGTATCGGCCATCTTCACGGAAATATCCGAATGCTCCGGAAATTTTGTCTCCGTCTTTGAGAAGTTTGGAGATGGTGCATTCCATGTAGACCGTGATGCCCTGGTGAACGCCCTGGTCTTGCAGGGTTCTTATCATTTCCAGACCGGTTCTGTCGCCGACGTGGCAAAGGCGTTTCCATTTGTGTCCACCGAACGCGCGTTGCAGAATTTGTCCTTCTTTGGTGCGATCGAAAACCGCGCCCCAGCGCTCCAGTTCTCGCACTCGGTCTGGTGCTTCTTGCGCATGCAATTGCGCCATGCGCCAGTTGTTCAACAACTTGCCACCATTCATGGTGTCCTGGAAGTGTGTTTCCCAACCATCCAGAGGATCGACGTTAGCCAGTGCTGCTGCGACTCCACCTTCAGCCATAACCGTGTGCGCTTTACCGAGCAGCGATTTGCAAACCAAACCTACCGACAATCCTTGTGCCGATACTTCGATAGCAGCTCGCAGACCCGCTCCACCAGCGCCTACAACTATGACATCATGTTCGTGAACTTCGTAATTAGCCATTAGAATTCCTGTTCCATTCCTGGTTACAAATAATTTTTCGAACTTCCTTGTGCGCTTTCTTTTTCACTTAGATCCAGAGACAGTTTAGATTTGAACGTTCGAAACTTTTCAATCTCACATCACCGAATCCGAATCGAACTAAAGGAAAAAGATTGGTGTTGCCAGTCCTCGTGCCACCATGGTGACATAGAGATCCGTGAGACCAACCGAGAAGAGGCTTGCCCACGCCCACCCCATGTGGTGCTCGTTGAGCTTGGTGACGAAGTGCCAGATTCTAAAACGAACTTTTTGTTGTTCTGTTTGACTGAAACAATTCAAAGCTCCACCGCAAAGGTGGCGTCCAGCGTGGCATCCGAAGGTATAACCGGAAAGCAGAATGCAGTTCAGAACCATAACCAGTCCAAGAACACTCGGTGCGAATTGACCTTGGGGTGAGATGAACGCCACAATAGCGTCATACCAGAGAATGAATAAAACAATTGCCGCGCAGTAGAAGAAGTAGCGGTGCGCGTTTTGCAGTATCAGAGGAAATTTCGTTTCGCCCGAATAGCCTTTGCCGGAAGTCCCAACAACGCTGCATGCGGTCGGCGTTTGGAAATATGCTCGGTAATAAGCTTTGCGATAGTAATAACAAGTGGCGCGGAAACCCGCTGGAATCCACAGGATCAAAATCGCTGGCGAAAAATGCCACCAGTCAAAAATCAGTTTCGGCGAATAAAAAGGCGAGAGAAACTGTCCGATTTCAAAGTAGTTGTTTTCGAATGCGCGAACAGTTGCGTATGCGATGAAAAGAGCAAAACCAACTCCCACCAGCAGTGGACTGAGCCACCAGTTGTCTGTTCGGGATGTACGCCCAGTGTGAGCCTTGGTATCGACGGTGTTAGTCATTGGGAATCCTTCTTCTTCTCAGAATTCTGCGTGATGGGCTCGATTCAAATCATGACAACACGCGTTTAATTGCCGGGCGCTGTCAAGTTTCTGCGACAGCACCAACGATATAAAAGGAATGAACACGATTGTTTTGGTAAACCTTGAACCGAATGAAGATTCGCTTTGATGCTGCTTAAGATGCTGCTCAGCTGGTCTTCTTACTCCAAATTATATCAACAAAAAAACATCGAAGGCGAATGATAAACCTTGCGAACGTCACACCGAGTGATATATCTTTTAGATTCTTAGTTTCAGTTAATGTCATCAACATCCTGATATAGAGCCAGTTTCCAGAACCTTCCTGTTGGCAACAGGAAGGAACCTGCTATCAAAAGTGGCGTCTTTTTAATCGGTGGACGCTGCCTAATTCTCTTGAAAAAAATGTTGAGGGAATTGTGTTGAACGCTCGTAAGGCTGAGAGCAAGTCTGATCTGGGTTCAGCCATGGCACTCTGGGAATTACATGAGCCGACGCTGCGGAGTTAGCGAGGACAGAATGAACAAGAAATCTACAAAACACGAGTTGCAGTCAGCGGCCTACAAGGCCAGAAGTCGACAGGCTGAAAACGAAATCAACAAACGCTTCGTCATGGACAGGCTCGACCAATCGTTGCCGCTTATCACGGACGATTGGCAGCGCGTAGAGCAACTGTTGAATTTAATTACGGAATTTGCGCCGACCGAAATGGTCCTGGAATTGTCGGGAGCGATTGCCGGATTCGCTGACGATCAGGCTCGCCGCGGCTATTTGTTGGGGCAAGATGACATTGTCAAGGAACTCAAACAACGCGTCGCCTGAATCTCATATTAACGTTTGCTGTTGAAATCTCAAAATGCGGATAAACTTAAAAATGGGTGGTCGTTTGACCGCTTGGTGAACCGCTGGAGAAATTGATTGGTGCCGGCAGAATTATTGTTGGGAACCTTGTTGGCAGCCGCCTTTTACATAGGGTTGGCCCCACGCATCAATATTCCGCTGTATCGCAAAATGCTTTTCTTCCCGGCCCGCTTCCCGCGTGACTTCCCGGGACTTCCTAATCTCGAAGGCATCGCCGGCGAGGACGTATTTTTCAAGGGCGAGAAGGGTCAAACCCTCAATGGCTGGTACTTTAACAAGCCAGACAGTGAATACGTCATTTTATTCAATCATGGCAACTCTGGCAATCTCACCATTCGCCATCACATCAGCCGCTTGATGGTTCGCGCTGGATACTCGGTATTCGTTTATGACTATCAAGGTTTTGGTCGCAGCACAGGCCGACCGACAATTGACGGTATTTGTTCGGATGGAGCCGCGGCGTTTGATTATCTTGTAAACGAACGAGGCATCGATCCGCGCAATATTATTCTGTACGGAGAATCGCTTGGCGTCTCGGTCGCCGCGCATTTGTCGACGGTGCGCCAGTGCAGCGGGATGATTCTTCAATCCGGATTCGCGTCGTTGACGAGAATCGCGCATACACATTTTCCACTTTTACGAATTTATCCGAACTCGCTATTCCCGCAGCCTGCGCTGGATAACATAGCGATTTTGAAAAATTCAACGATGCCGCTTTTGATTATTCATGGCGAACTTGATCGTGTGATTCCGGTGAAACATGCCGATGATCTTTTCGAAGCGCATGGTGGCTCCAAGAAATTTGTGCGATTGAAAGGCACCGCGCATGGTGATGTTTGGAGCACGGCGGAGCAGGAATATCTCGAGGCGCTGTTGGAATTCCCAACTACATTAAGAGACGTTAGAAAAGAGCTGGACGCGGTCGCAGCAGCATCAACACCAAGTTCAACTAAAGCTATCAGTTAGAAAAAAGTTTCTGTCAACCTGTTCTCGCAGGTTTCACCAGCACTATCTCTGGTGCTTCACTTGAGCACCTTGTTTGGTTATTGAATGAACCTTTTTTTCCGACTTCGTTGTCTTAGGTTCTGCTTTTAAATCTTTGATTAACTGTTGCGCTTCCGCGTATAACGCCGACTCTATAGGAACCAGCTCGAGTAGTTTAGTTGCGTCAGCTTTGGCTCCGTTCCTAGCAAAGTACCTGGCTTGATTTAAGTACACTTGATCGAGTTTATCCGACATTTCAGGAGTCAAACCGCGCGCTAATTCCTCTTCTTCCAATATTTTGCGCGCCAATTGCAGGTGACCGGCTGCGATGAGCTGGTCGACTTTGGCAAGCTCGGCTGCATCATTGAGTTCGACATGCTTAAGTTTTGGCTCAAAGACCGACAAGATGCTGGATTGATTGAGTGCAGGCAAATTCGAAAAGGCTGACATCAACGTCGTCCCGACAATGAAAATTACCGCGGCTATCAGTCCATAGCGAACTAACGCGAGCCAAAGCTTGGAACCGCTTTGCCCATCCGTGATCACGACCGGAGTCTTTTCTTTTTCACCAGTTTCCATGTTAACTCCCACTAGCGCCTCACTTGGCAGCTGAATACTCCATCATACCGCCGACTGAACATCGCTGGTGAAACCTACAATATGTATTCATAATCGTACATTTTGTGGTGTTTGAGCCACATTGATTTAATCCAAAGCGGCAAGAACGGGATAAGTGCGGCATCTCCTGCTAAACTTTATTCTGAATGGAACCAACGCACTGGTGGAGAATAACATTCTTCCGACTAGTTCACTCCGCGTTCACGTTTGTTCGTTTAAATGATGAACATAATGTGTTCGGTTGCACGTGAATTTGGAACGTTGTCCCGCTACACCAGTCCTGTCTATTGCCGCTCACTGGTCCTGATCACAGTTTTAGGAGCTCGGTTAAATCCGATGGTTGATTCGATGAACTCAAAAACTTCCTGCGCAGGTACTGAGTGCCTGGAAAAATTGCCTGAACCACAGATTCTCGATGATGGTTGGCGGCAAAATTTAGGGACGTCGAATCTCAGAAAGCTTCGCGAAAATGGCTGGTGGACCGGTCAGAAACCGGCTCACCAGTCGTGTCCTGGTGTACAAGAAGACGGAACGGTTTCGTCTCTTGTGATTCCTGATCTAGCGACATGCACACGGCAAGAGGTTCAAGAGTACTTCGACAACTCGTGGACGATTACAGAAGTTTTGTTCAGTGCGCTGCGAAACGATGAAGCTTTTTATCGCCCCCCGTATCACCATCTTCGTCACCCGTTGATCTTCTATTACGGGCACCCGGCGGCTTTGTACATTAATAAGTTGAGAGTGGCCGGGCTCGTTGATTCGTCAATCAACTGGAGCATTGAAAGTATTTTCGAAACTGGCGTCGACGAAATGTCCTGGGATGACATGTCGAAGAATTCGATCAAGTGGCCGACGATTGACGCAGTTCACGAATTTCGCAAACAAGTTTATGGCACCGTCTGTGATGTCATCGCTCAGCATCCGGATCTTGGCGATGAACATAGAGTGATCGAGCAAGCGCATCCTCTGTGGGCTTTGTTCATGGGATTCGAACATGAACGGATTCATATTGAAACGTCCTCGGTTCTAATTCGCGAGCTGCCAATCTCTCTTGTTGAAACACCTGCTCATTGGCCGCTCATGCATCAATCAGCTCGCGGTCATGAGGTGGTGTCACCCGTGGTGGGTGAGGATTACCCTGCAATCGAATTGATTTCGTTCAAAGCTGTCGACGTCGAGTACGGTAAGCCCGTTGATTTCCCCACGTTCGGCTGGGACAACGAGTACGGAAACAAGAAAGTCGCGGTCGCTGAATTCGAAGCGGACAGATGCTTGATCAGCAATGGATCGTTTTTTGAGTTTGTGAAAGCCGGCGGCTATCGTGACAAGAAATATTGGAGTGAGGCCGGCTGGAATTGGAGAGGTTTCAGAAACGTCAAATTCCCAACCTTCTGGGTGCCGAATGGTCCAGCAGGCTCTGATCTATACAATCTGAGAACGAATTTCGAGATCATTCCGATGCCGTGGTCGTGGCCTGCAGTGGTCAACTATCACGAGGCTAGCGCGTTTTGCAAATGGCGATCCGAAGTTGACGGAACGCAGAGTTCGTATCGGCTAATTTCTGAAGCAGAACACGAAAGTATGCGCAAGCACACTGGGTTTTCAAATACCGAAAACCCAACTTCTCAAAGCAATCTGAATTTGCGTTGTGGCTCGGAATCACCCGTGGACGGCAATGTTTCAGAGCGGTCCAGCGGCGATGTTTCGAAACCGGCCATCGGCGAAGGTTCGAGAACGTCCATCGGTGCTGTCGCGAAACCGGCCATAGGCGACCTATTCGGAAACGTTTGGCAGTGGTGTGAAGACGATTTCAATCCGCTACCTGGTTTTCGTATTCATCCTTTGTACGATGATTTCAGCACGCCATGTTTTGATGGCGAACATAAGATGATTCTCGGTGGATCATTTGTCAGCACCGGGGGCGAAGCATCGCCCTGGGCAAGATTTCATTTCCGCCCACACTTCGCACAGCACGCCGGTTTTCGCCTGGCATACAGCGCCGACGACAATGATGGGCGTGCGGTGAAAATCGGAGTCAGCACAGACAATCCATACGAAACCGATCGGATGCTTTCGGATTATCTTCTTTTGCACTTCGGTGATTCGAACATTCAAATGCCGTTTAAATCTGGACCATCCGAAGCGACATTGTTTCCAACCAGATGCGCAGACCTGGTCACGAATTGGGCAGAGAAACTCAATCTTGAGTGCGATCGAGTTCTCGACATCGGTTGCGCAGTTGGCGGCGCATCATTTCATCTCGCAGAAAAATTCGACCACGTTACTGCAATCGATTTGAGCCAGAGTTTCATCAACCTCGCTAATAAATTGAAAACAGAAGGCGAGGTCGCATACAACGTCTTTGAAGAAGGTGAAATCGTCAGTGCTCATAAAGCCACTGTTGATGAGACTCAGCGCAGCCGAGTCAATTTCAGACGAGCTGATGCATGTTCTCTTCCACCTGAATTTATTGACTTCGATGCTGTTCTGATTGCGAACGTTTTGTGCAGATTGCCGAGTCCAATGTCGTTGTTAAATCGTTTGAGCGGTGATCGCGGTGTTGTAAAACGCGGCGGTGTCGTTGTAATAACGACACCATTCACGTGGATGGAAACGTACACGCCGAGAGACGTTTGGATGGGTGGCTACACAGACGAAAACGGCAATCCCCATTTCTCCGCGGATAAATTGAAGAGTGCACTGAATCCTGAGTTCGAACTTCTCGAAGAATTCGATATGCCACTGATTATTCGTGAGCACCGCCGGAAGTATCAGCTGATTTACTCGCTGGCTACGGTTTGGAAACGAAAATAATTAACGTAGGAATTTCAATTCGCCTTCGATCTTAACGCTGAGCATATCGTTGGTTACCTGAGCGACGCCCTGAAATTCATAACAAGGTCCCATGTCGTCCACGACACGAAATGTATTTGCACCCGCCGGCGCAGCATTGATCTGCTGTGCGAGCTGATCGCCCTCAACCGCTTCCTGTTTCAAAGAAACGACCATAGGCTTGGTTTGTGTCACACCGCCGATCGACATCGTCATCCACGGTTCGCTAACTAAAAGTGCTCTCGGAATATCGATAACCATGTTGAATGCTCCACTTACAGCAGTGTGGCGGCTTCTCCGCAAAGAGTTGCCGTGTTTGAACTTGTGCGCTTGTTGCCGGTTTTCAATATGAGCAACACTGCAATTGTGCCACTGTCTGCGCCTGCCTCATATAACCCTGAGTAAACATTTATCGGCTTTGCAATAAAGCCTATAGTTTAGTCATAACATCTGAGCCTGAAAGATTCGACCGCTTAACGCCATTCTTTTGAGCGATTAGCTTTCAAAATCTGCCAAAACCCTATATAGATTATCCTCAAACCCATAAAACAAATTAGGCTCACGTACGCACAATGGAAGTATGTGACCTAGAGAGGTTTTTAGAATGGAACCCAGCGAGAAAGACTGGCACCCGCTCACGTCAGCATCGACGAAACCGAGTGCCGAACACCTTATTCCAGGACTGTACGCGTTGGCGCGCTGTTGGTTTGACCGTGGAGACTATGCGCCGGCTGAAAAAATATACCGCCTCATTATTAATATCGATGACCAGGTGAAAAATATCACCTGCACGGAAGTTGTTCTCAGCGCCCTGGATATGGCGCGATTGCTGATGGAAACTCACAGATTGATGGAAGCGGAGCACATGTATCTTCGCGCGATCAATCGATGCACGCGTTGCTTGGGACAACAGCATTCTGTTTATGCTCGGATCCTGCAGTCGTATGCGGAGTTGCTTCGGACAATGAATTTGGAAAAAGAAGCTGCCGAACTCGAAGATCGTGCCAGAGAGGTGAAATCGATGCAACGCATGGAAACGAGGGATGAAGCGGCTTTCAGTGATTCTGCTGTCAGTAGCGCGACAATCGGATAAAGTGGTATCACGATTGGGTAATGTGTATTGCCACACAAACGATAACGTTTCAACGCAGCGATCCAACGTGTCATCCCCATCTTTGACACTTATCGCGACGATAGAGACGTATTGACTCAAACAAGTTCGATTAAATTTGCATTGAGCTGTCCAACAAATGTTATACGGCTATATAGTCGATCACGCCTCAATGAGGCTGCGATGGGCGGGTGATGGCGTTGCCATCCTAACGGCAAGTTCTCGAGTTCGAAATTGTTTTGGGTACTTTTGAAGAACTCGAATATTTTTGATTCAACAAAGGTTGAATGTTTTTTGGCTGCGGCGGTCTCGTAGAGGCTATCAGTCATGGTAATTGAACAGTTTGAATCGTCTGAGGACGAGCAGTCTGAGCGTGTTGACAGTGCCAGGATTTTTGAAGAACTAAATATTAAGTCTTTTACGTCTGCGATTAAACCTGCGAGTCAGGAAGAAGAGCGCGCGACGAATCAGATGTTTGGCTCTCTGTTTCTTGTCGGCGCTGAAGTTCCAGATCCAGCTGCGAAGGCTGAGAATGCAAAAACAGGTGGCGCGAATCCCGATGTTGCGAAAACAAATGTGATCAAGGCTGACGCGGTAAAGACGTCTGATTCACCTGTCACTGCGGACTCAGCAAGTCGTTTGAGCACAATCAAACATCATCAGAGTTTAGCTAACGATGCGGAGCGCCGTTACGTTCCAGGAAGCGTGGAGCTGGTCGAACATCATAAGCACCTGGCGGAACTCAAAGCAAAGCAGAATGACAAAACCGGTGCCGAATGGCATGCAAAAGAAGTAACTGAAATAAACAGAGTCGCTGACCACATGAAAGCCGTCAATAACGCGCCGGGCGATCTCATGCGATTGCTGGTTGTGACTAATGCGCTACCTGCTAATTTGAAACTTGATACCGCCGGTAAGGTCATTCGGTTTGAACTAAGTGACGCAGGAAAAGCCCTCGAAGCTATACCAGGTCTGCGCTTGCCGGGAACCCGCGAACTCGGTGGTTTGAAAGCAATTAAGCTCGAGGGTAACCAATTAAAAATCGAGGGAGAAGGAAATTTCAAATTTAAAGTTCCAAACACAGAAATCGTTACCGATATCAAATTGTCTAATGCATCATGCGACATCATCAGTGATCCAAAAGATCCGACTAGACTGAAACTCAGCAACTTTAAGGGATTCTCGATATCGGCATATGGTGCCGATCTTCAACCGGAACATTTGGTTTTGTCCACAGTGAAGAATGAAGATGGTTCTGATTCTTTGAAAATTGAATTTGGTCGACTGATTCGAGCAGTCGCGGCCGAAAAACAGGTTGGACCAAAAGCACTTGCAAAAGATGGTTTTGCAGCCCTGGTCGGATTGCAAGTTCCCGACATTCCGTTAGTGCAAATTCCTGTGCCGGGGCAGGTTCGCTTCGATCGACTATTCTCGGAAGCTCTCAACTGGACCAAGGCAGGTGAAGCAAAAGACGCCGGAAAAATGTTTGAATCGATTGTTGGTTTGTACGCCAATACAGAAATCTCAAATGTTTTCACCGACATAAAGCAGTTGAAGAAAACCAGCGACAAGATCGAGATTGAAACCAATGGTCGAAACCTGTATAGCATCGGTGGTTTGCCCCTGTCCTGGGATTCCAAAATTTCCGCGGATTTGAAAAAAGATGGTGGCAAAATTGCGCTCACAAATATTGAAGGCGCGAAAGTAAAACTGGCGTTGCCAGGCGATGTCGCAAACGGCCTTGGTATCAAGAATCCGATGGAGATTGCCTTTAAAGAAATTTCAATAGGCGAAGCGGATAAGGACGGAAATCGCATTGCGACGATCAAAACGGATTCAATCCTGGAATCGGTCTCTCTTAAAATCGGACCGAAGTTTGAACCTGTACGCGATAAACAAGGCCAGATAACGCTTGAGGCTAACTTAAAGCGTGATGATGCACGGACATCCATAAAGATAACCGCGAACCCGGAGCAACTAGCTAAAGGCGATCCTGCCAATATTGAATTTGCGATCAACGTCACAGGCGGTAGCGATAAGCTCGCTCAAGTTGTTCAGGGCTTTATGGGTGCCGAACTGGATCCTAACGTCAAAGAATTACTCAACGGAGTTGAATCAGTCACTAAAGTTGGTGACCAAATCACAATCAACCGTAAGAAAGAAACTGTGCATGAGAAGAGCGGTCTCAAAGTCCATGTCGCCAAAGCGGTCAGTTTCAAAATCGATCCGAAAGCGGCAAATTTGGAGTTGAGAGAAATCACTGGAATCAATATTGTCGATCTCCCGGATGTTGCCGGCAAGATATACGCGCATAAGATGCCGATCTCCATGAGATATCTCTCTTTGACTCGCCCGGATAAAGCCGGCGAAAGAGTGTTAACCATGAAAGCTGATGGTGTCGTCAGTAGTGCCACTATTCATCTTGATGCGAGCATGAAGCCGAAGGAAATCATTGCAGTAGTGGAGAATCCTGCGAAGTACTTGAAAGAATCGCTGGGTAATCGCGACATGATCGCGCGAAAACTCGATATGGCGACAAAAGGCAAATCATACGCGATTCGAATCAAAGGCGATGGAAGCGTTGATCTAGACGGGCTTGGCGGAGTCGGCGGTGTTTCCGATATGTTGCTCAATGGTGGCGATCTGGTATCAGTAGAAGGCGCCGCTGCCACCATTATTGGTTACGTCGGAACTAGTGCCACCAGAGGTCAAGCCGCAGCGGATCGAGGTTTGGGACAGAAGATCACAGAAACGTGGAACGCATTATTTCGGTAGTAACTTAAATCCAGCAATACTTATGTATACGGTGCCTTCTCTGTGAAAAGCCTTCAGTTGTCTGTCTCGGCAATAGACTCGAATGCAATGTGCTATGTCTCGAACGTAACCTATCCCGAAGATGGAGATGAGAAAATGACTACAGTAGTAACAGGAAATGGCGATTCAGCTGGAAGCAGCGCGCTGATGTTTGTATTGGCAATTATCGTTATTGCCGCTGTTGGATTTGGTATCTACTACTTTAGTGGAGCTGCCCCTACTTCAACGACCACGACGATCAATATGCCCGAAGTGAAAGCCCCTGCGCTGCCAGAACCAGCCCTGCCTACACCTTAGGACAAGCAAATATTGTGAAAGAAAATCGGTTGGTGCACTTTGACCGATTGTGAATTCGAGTTGAGTATTCGCTAGTCGATGGAATCATCGTCGGCTAGCGAAGCCCTTCTCGAATCTTGTATAGGGTCGTTGTTGCGATTGACGCACGTCGACGCCACCGCCGTAGTTGACAATGCGGTGCACTTGAGTTTCTTCTCCACGATTTCGAACGCGTTTCCGGTGAAACGAGAAATTCCGAGTCTAACGACTCCCCAGTGTATTTGCACTGCCGACATCGGCGATGCTGGGTGAAACGCCGCGACTCCAGCTTACAGTGTTAGCGCTGCCGTTTGATTGCACGTGGTGAACGGTATCGCAGGTGATATCATTGCTGCTGCCGTTTAATACGAGCGCATTGATTGTCCCAGTAATTTTGATGTCGCAACCACTGGCGTTAAGAACCACATTGCCACCATTGCCGACAATGGTTCCTTCATAACCGCCCGTATCGAGAATTATGTCTTTGCCGGTTCCACCAGTAATCCTGGCACCAGCAGCGCCAACGGCTTGAATTTTTACTGAATTACCAAACTTTGAAATGTCGACCATCGGCACTCCGCCGGAGCTTTCGATTGTTGACCGCGTGCCGGTGACACCTTCGTTAACAGTCACAGTCTGTTTGCTGCTGGTTTCGGTTGTTCCTAGTGCAGCCGCCAGTTTCGAAATGCGAACATTGAGTGTGCCCGTTCCTGTCGCTCCAAGCGTGTCGGCTTCAAGCTTCTCCACTCGTCCGATCAATGGAACTCCAACTGTTTTCTGTCCGTATGCCTGAATTTCCAAACTGCCGACTCGTTGCTCCAGTGAAACCACAGTTGTCGTGCTGGTTTTTGTCCGAGTGGAAACGGTGCCATTTTTGACGGCCACCCCCGACGAGTGAATCGCGGCCGAGTTTCTGCCGTTTCGTGCTGAAATTCCGGAGGAGTTTACTTTGACGGTTTTCTTTGCCTTCGATGCGGAGATGCCACCTCTCCCAACGTCTACGGATTGTCCGGCGCTGCGAATGTGGATGCCGTCGGCCCCCATCGTCACGTCGCCTTCGTCGGATTGAATATTGAATTGGGCGTGCGAAGCCTGCGGTATCAACATTCCCAGGACCGCTAGCAAGAAATAACCCCTCATATCTACCTCCAGCAAATTGCCAGCTTATGATATCACTGCGGCCTCCTTAGAGTGTCACGTTGCCATGAGGATTTCTAAGGAATTCAGAAATAAGTCATTTCGCTATGCTTCGGGGGCTTTTCTTTTCTTCGGCGACTTACTCTTCTCAAGCTTCCTGGCGCGCTCGGCGATCGCGAGTGCTTCGGTTTGATTGTTCGCCTTTTCTAAAATCGCCGCGCGTAAATGCAACGCAGCAACCAGATATTCCGGATCGACATCTTTGTCTCCATCCATAATCTCAAGTGCTTTTGAACTTAACTTGAGTGATTTATTCAAATCGTGATCGGCATTAACCTCAGCCACGTTGAGCATCGCGATCGCGCATGCGTAGCTGTCCTCGCCGCAGACCACACTGCGTAATTCCATCCAGCGTTCGAAAAGTTTTCTGGCCTTATCGATTTGTCCATTGTTCAAACAGAAATCTGCAAATGCCACTATCGACGCGTCCAGTGTCTCAGGCGACTTGCCTTGAATTTCTTCGGCCGCGCTGATTGATTGCTGGTAGAGCTGCTCGGCGCGCGTGTCTCCCTGCGCCGCAAACGCGTCGGCAATCATCCGAAGCGAAAGTGGTATCACATCGAGCGCGGCAACTCCAAGCACCGACTTTCGACTAATCATCGTGCCGATCATTCGAACAGCCTCGTCGAGTCTTGCACTAGTCACGTAGACATCAATCAGAATTCCGTTTAACTGCATAAACGAATCAGAGCAATCGGGAAGCATTCGTTCTGTCTGGCTGAGTGCCGCAAGAGCAAGCTGCTCTGCCTCAAAAGCGCGGTTCATAGCAATGTTCACTTTGACGAGTTGAACCTGTTCACGCAGATCTTGAGCTACAGTTTTCTCGCCCTCGACTCGCTCGAGAAGTTCTCGTGCTTGTTGTGGCTTTGCCTTCTCTAAAAGTAGTTCAACCAGATCTTGTTTGCATCGGTGATGCAGATCAGAACAGACCTCGTTCGAGATTTCAAAACACCTTCGCAGCAGCTGCTCTGGCTTGTCGGCGTCTCCGACCTTTTGAAAAATGAACGCGAGCTGTCTCATCAGATCGATCTGTCGAGCAGTTCCCTCGATGATTTCGCAATCGATTTTGGATGTTTCTCTGTGAATGTAATCGAAAAGGACATAGCGTTCGTCTGAAGGCAATTCGTCAGCCACCTTCAACATCTCAGTCAGGCAGCCGATCATCGGGTATGGGTTGGTGGTTCTTATGACAGACGCATCATAGACAATTTGCTTCAATAAGATCTCGGAATCTTGGGCACGATCCGTTTTCAAAAGCACTTCGGCAAGTTGCAACTTCGCCGAAAAAACCGCGCTGTGTTTGTCGTCGAAATAATCGAGGAATGTGTCGAGCGCCTCGGCCACCAGCCGTTCTTGCGTCGCTGTAATGTCGGTGTTATCGGCATCGACGAAGGGCATTAAACCCGACCACATCAGTTGGCATCTGGCATATTTCGGGTGGCGCGGTCCGAAAAAATCAGCTACGATTTTAAATGTGCGCTCCATCAATGACATGCATGTCGGCAATCCATCGGCCATCAAAGTGAGGCTGGCTGTGTTAATTAAATACGCCAGGAGCGCTGGATTATGGTCGCCATAAATTTTCTCAACGATTTCCAAAGAGCGTCGACAGTATTTGGTTGCTTCGGACCATTCACTATTACCGAAGGCTAGACGGCTGGCGATCACTAAGGTTTGGGCCGTGAGCGGATGATCGCCGAGTCGATCGCAAAGTTCGAGCACCTCGAAAATGATGTCTCTCGACTGCGATGGTATCTGCGTTTTCAGTGACGCCCTTACGAGCATGCCTCTGATATCAGCTTCCAAACGCATTGTCTTGTCGGCGTCTGGCGCATCTTTTCGATCAGTGTCGGTTTTTATACCAGAGATACTCGCTTCAGTGTCCGCACCATCCGCGGTGCCAGAGAGAGGGCCGCGCGTCTGATTTTTCACCGACGCATATTGGCTGCTGCCGGTCTGATTCCACCCAGGACCGAAGTAAGAACCGCCGCACGCCTCATCTATATAGATCCGGTATGGTCCGCTTAGAGACAGCGGTGTCGTCTCTAGAAAATTGTCGACCGCATCGTCGGCTTTTGCGTACTGACCCAATCCCACATACGTTTTGACAAGACTGAACCATAGTTCTGCCGAGCAAAATTTTAGTTCATCGCCGAGTTGTTGGAGTGCGAGGACGATTTCCCTTTGCGCATCGCGAAATCGTTCTTGCTCAATCAACATTTGAGTGTGGATGTGAACGGACAGCGTTCTTTGCAGGCGTCCCGACTGGGTCTCGGCGTCTTGCGTTAGCGATAATGCTTCACGCAAAATATTTTCGGCGTCCTGATATTTGGCGCGACTGTAGTAGACAATCGCTAAATTGTTTAGCGTTTGTGCAAGTTCAAACTTCTGAGCATTCTCATTGCGCGCGCGTCTGACGCTTTCGACCAGGCATTCTTCCGCGGCGAAAAGTTGGCAACACTTGTAGAGTGCGATGCCTTCATCCGCGCAGGTTTGCCATGTTCTCAAGCTACAGTCTCGTAGTTTGGTCAGCCGTGATACCAGTAGCCGACGCTCTTACGCGGTCACTTGTTCAGTTATCTTTTTTTTCCGAATCAGATTGAGCGCGCTGCCTTCGATGAACCAATCGATCTGTTCCCGCGTCATGGTCTGGAGCAACTCGATTTTTTCTTCCTTGCCATCTTCATGCGTAAGCAACATGGTTACAGGCTTTCCAACTTCGAGTTCATCCAGGTCCACAAGGCTGATGAAGTCTGTTGGTTGGATTTTGTCGTAGTCGGCAGGATTGGCAAATGTCAGTGCCAGGATTCCTTGCTTCTTAAGGTTGGTTTCGTGAATTCTGGCGAAGCTCTTCACGACAACTGCCTTGCAGCCGAGGAAGCGCGGTGACATGGCGGCGTGTTCGCGGCTCGAACCTTCACCGTAATTTTCGTCACCGATAACTACCCATCCCAGACCTTTTTCTTTATAGTGTCTGGCGGCTTCAGGAATTGTCTTCACTTTGCCGTCGAGTCTGTCGGTCACTGTGCCCGGCTCTCCGCCGAACGCGTTGATCGCGCCGATGAACATGTTGTCGCTGATTCTATCGAGGTGTCCGCGATATCTCAGCCATGGTCCTGCAGGTGAAATGTGATCGGTTGTGCATTTGCCTTTGGCTTTGAGCAACAACGTCAGTTTCGTATAGTCTTTGCCATCCCATGCTTTGAACGGATCGAGCAATTGCAAACGTTCGCTGTTCGGGTCGACGATAACGTCGACCGATGTGCCTTCCGGTGCTGGCTCTATGTAGCCGGCATCTTCGGAAATAAATCCGCGAGGAGGCAACTCGAGAGTTTCAGGTGGATCAAGTTTCACTTGCCTGCCATCGCCGGTGGTGATGGTATCAGTGAGAGGATTAAACGATAGTCTTCCTGCCAGCGCTAGAGCCGTCACGATTTCAGGACTGCTGATGAAGGCGTAGGTTTCTGGGTTGCCGTCATTGCGCTTTTGGAAGTTGCGGTTAAACGAAGTCAAAATCGAATTCTTTTCGCCGAGTTTGATGTCATCGCGTTTCCATTGCCCGATGCACGGTCCGCATGCGTTAGCCAGAACGGTTCCACCGATGCTCTCCAGAGCTTCGAGTTGACCGTCGCGTTTGATCGTCTGGTGAATCTGCTCAGAACCTGGCGTGATCAAGAAGCCGGTTTTGGCTTGGAGACCAAGTTTTGCGCCTTGCTTGGCGACGTTTGCAGAACGTGTCATATCTTCGTATGAAGAGTTTGTGCAACTTCCGATCAACGCGACTTTGAAGTCATCCGGCCAACCGTTTGCTTTAACATCGGCACCGAGTTGTGAAATTGGTCTGGCCAAATCGGGTGTGTGAGGACCCACCACATATGGTTCCAATGTATCCAGATCGATTTCAACAATCTGATCGTAGTACTTGGTCGGATCGCTCTCTACTTCAGGGTCGGCGCAAAGGTATTCTTGATGCGCGGTTGCCAGATCAGCAATGATTTTTCGTTCTGTAGCGACTAAATAGTTTGCCATTCGATCGTCGTAAGGGAAGATCGAAGTGGTGGCACCAAGTTCTGCGCCCATGTTTGTGATGGTGCCTTTTCCTGTGCAGCTGAGTGATTTCGTGCCTGGTCCGAAGTATTCGATAATGGCTCCGGTTCCGCCTTTCACGGTGAGGATACCTGCCAGTTTCAGAATCACATCTTTGGCTGCGGTCCAGCCGTTTAATTTTCCTGTCAGTTTGACACCGATCAGTTTTGGCCACCGAACGCCCCATGGTTCTCCGACCATGACGTCAACAGCATCAGCGCCGCCGACTCCGATTGCGATCATGCCAAGTCCACCGGCGTTAGGAGTGTGAGAGTCCGTGCCGATCATCATGCCGCCCGGGAAGGCGTAATTTTCCAAAACCACCTGGTGAATAATTCCGGCGCCTGGTTTCCAAAAACCAATGCCATGTTTTGTACTAGCTGATCTCAAAAATTCGTAGACTTCTTTGTTCTCGTTGAGCGCGTCTTCCAGGTCTTGCTCAACGCCGATTCGCGCCTGGATCAAGTGATCGCAATGCACTGTGGTCGGAGTTTGTACTCGCGAAATTCGCGCTTGCATGAACTGCAGGAGCGCCATTTGCGCGGTTGCGTCTTGCATCGCCACGCGGTCGGGACGAAGGAAAGCGTAAGTGATACCGCCTTGAGGAACGCTGTCGTCAGGATACGTGTCCAGGTGAGCGGTTAAAATCTTCTCGGTGAGCGTCAGAGGGCGATTATATTTTTTCTTCGCCTCACGATACTTGTCTGCGCGGGAGGTGTAGAACTGCTTGTAGTCTTCGTTGCTCAACTTCGTCATAGTATTTGCCTTTATCTCATGCGCCTTACAACCTGTCGAGATGGACTTGGTTAGACCGTCTCGTGCTGATCGAGGTAGCGTATAGAGGATGCACTTGGGGGCTCGGGCGCCACGCCCACCGTTGCGATCCGGGTCTTGGCAGTTACGTTTGTCCTGATCAGCAGTTAGATTTTACTAGACTGAAAGGACTGATGCTCTAATCAAGCGCTATGTCTTTATGATTTTGTCCGATTTATTTTTGATGCGTCAATTAGATGAAGTATCGGTGGAATTATCCTGAGCGCGGAAGGTTGATCCTGAGGACTGAACGAAAAAATTCGCCTATCCATTCGTCAATCGTGCGAATCCGTTTCTAGAAGCGGTTAGGCTACCATTGGAGCTTCTGGGGCGTCGGAGACGTCGTCGCCTTCGTCACCTTCTCCCTCTTGCTCTTCGTTTTCGTTTTTTTGTTGAGGGCTGCCTTTGTGTCGCTTGCCCTTGCCGCCGCCGCCGCCCTTGCCGCCCTTACGGCCGCCTTTGCTCTTTTCTTTTCGGTGTCCTTTGGCTCATCCGGCGGGCTTCTTAGCGAGCTTCTCTGGTTTTTTCAGGCGCCTCTTCCGGCTTGTCGCCAGGTTTGTTTTCGCCCGGCTTGACTTGTTCTGGTCCCGGAACGGCGGGCGGTTTTTCTTCCGGCTTCTCAGGATCAGCGGGAACAGCCGGTTTGTCGCCAGGAGGTGCAACAGCAGGCGGTTTGTTCGGGTTAGAAGGAGGAGTTACTTCACCGGGGACAACCGGTTTGTCGCCAGGAGGTGCATCAGCAGGCGGTTTGTTCGGGTTGGAAGGAGGAGTTACTTCACCGGGAACAACCGGTTTGTCGCCAGGAGGTCCAGCGGCAGGCGGTTTGTCGGTACCAGGAGGAACTTCGCCGGGGGTGTCCGGCTTGTCGCCAGGCGCTGAGCCAGGTGGTCTATCCGAACTCGGAGGTCTGTCAGGTCTGTCACCGGTTACAGGCGGTTCTGTTGGTCCTTCACCAGGTTTGTCGCCGGATGCCCCAGGTCTGCCTGGCGCATTTTGTTTAGTGTCGGAGCCGAAATCGATTTGCATGTCGTTCAAAAATGGTGCCGCGCCTACAGCCGACTGCGCCAGGCGCTGCTCGGTCGCCTGACGTTGTTCTACCAGTGACTCCGCCCCTGGTGCCAGGACTGATCCACTGTTTAGACTTTCAAATGAAGGCGCTTTGGCGATTGATTGCTCGCCACTGGACCGGGCGACATTGTCGCCTGAAGGAGTTAATGACATTAGTAATAGTCCGGCTTAGAAACGGGGGAGAGGAATGGAAGTTCGACTACCACACTTGGAACATTGCTGCGTTACATCATCGTGACCAAAATTTCGTCGGAGTTCATTTAGCCTGACGTTCTGTTTTATCTTTTAAAGAACAAACTCGACGAGAACACAATGTATTAGGATCTGATTTCTAAAAACCACACGGAAGTATTTTGTGAGCCCTGTACGCAAACTCGAAATTGCAATCGTTGAGGAGCCCTTTGATAAGGACCTCCAGTCCTTCTTCGAAATTTTGCGACGCTACAACAAATCAAAGGCAGGCGAATCCAATTTCAAGCCGCTATCTATATTCGTCAAAAACAAAAGCGGAAAAATTGTCGGCGGCCTTACCGGCGAAACCTATTGGGGCTGGCTTTTCGTTGAAAATTTGGCGCTGAGCGAATCAATGCGCAAAAGTGGTTACGGCGCTCAGCTTTTGAAAGCCGCTGAAGATGAAGCCGTGAAACGCGGGTGCCATGCGGTTTATCTAGACACGTTCAGCTTTCAGGCGCGACCATTTTACGAGAAGCAAGGTTACCAACTATTCGGACAGTTGGACGAATTTCCACCAGGACATGCTCGATATTTTCTCTGGAAGAAGCTGGTTTAGACATTTGAATTTTCCAGCTATCTGATTTGTCCCAACTATCTGCACCATTCAACTATCTGACCTGTTCAATGTCTGAATTGTTCAATTGTGCGGACCGTTCAACCTATTTAAGCTGTTCAACAAGGGTCTCGCGTGCCGCTGATAGTTGTTTGTCGTAACCAACCTGATCGCGTGTTGCGTTATCTATCACCACATCCGGTGCTACACCGACGCCTTCTAAACGCACACCATCCAACGTGCCATCTAAAACAGCTAAATATAATGACGCCTTGTCATCGACTTTAAACAGGCTACCTGCAAGAACCGCGCCCGCTGTTTTGGTACCTACGAGTTTGGCTCTGCCAGTCTGTTTGAAACTGTAAGACAATAGTTCTTTTCCACTACGGCTGCCACCATTGATGATGGCTACTATTGGCTTATCGTAGTAATAGCGTGAGGTGTGTTTCTTGCCGTTGCGATCGATGGTTTGGAAATCCGGATATGCCTTTGGCGATCTATAGAATCGATCCAGGTCGTCCAGACTGTTGCCACCATAACCATCACGAAGATCGAAAATGAGACCATCCGTGGTGCCAAGTTTACTTTCCAAAATATCATCAAGAGCTTCAAAACTCCGTCGTCCGCCGCTCCAAACGTGGATGTAGCCGATTTTCTTGGTGCCTGTTGTTTCGACTTTCGCGGATTTGCGCATCGCGTCGATGTAAGCAGTATAGATGTCTTCTTTTTCTGGTTTGATAACGATCGATTTCGACTCACCGTTTCGCTCAATCGAGAACGTAATGTTTTTTCCTGCAGTATCAATGAAATTGGAGTAGCCAACGTAAGTGTGACCATTTACTGTCAATATTCGATCGCCTATTTGAAGACCGGCTTTGGATGCGGGGCTTCCGTCCAAGATGTACCGGACCTGATTATCTTCAAAAGGCGCACCGCCCGCGACAAAACCCACGTAATCAATTTTGCCCTTGCTCAGTTTTTTGTTAAAATCGGAGAACAGTGCGTGCAGAAAATGATACATCTCATCGTTTATCGTCACGAAATTGCAGTGACTCGATTTCAACTCTCCGATTGCTGCACCCATAGACTTGCCTAGATCGCGCAACGTCTTGCTGTTTATGATCGCTTCATGATTTTTCTTCGCACCATCTTTCCATGCGGTTTGCGCAAGCTGTTTGCTGTAGAGCCGCTTCGCAATTAGAGCATCAACCTTGTCGAGAGCCCTTTGATTGTATTTCGCATCTATATAAAAGGATGGCGGCAATCCTTCCGATGATGTCGCCCACGCTGGATTGTTCAAACCGAGCGGAGCTGCGACCTGAATACCGAATAACAAAGCTGGAAGTGCGCCAAAAAAGGTTTCGCGAATTTTGCTTGACATGTTTATCATTTAAAGGAGTCGATGCTAATAGTGTACGATACCACCCTTGATGCTTGTTGCATTTTAAATGCGTATTCTAGATGGTGCATATGTACATCTATGTGCACGCTCAGCACCTTCTGGCAGTATATCGTCGGCTGCATGCGTACGAATTTTTCATCGCTTAGAATGAAGCATCACGTCGAGGACAGCTAAATTGCGCTCAAAGGCGAAACCATCTTTATTTATTCCCACGCTGTACTTCGCGGAAGGTCTTCCGTACACGATCGTCAACGCGATGTCTGTAATCTTCTACAAGAACATCGGCGCCAGTAACACCTACATCGGGCAGGCAACGAGTTTTCTCTCATTGCCGTGGACTTTGAAGTTTCTCTGGTCGCCGCTGGTTGATGTTTATGGAACAAAGCGCAAATGGATCTTGGTGGCGCAGGCGGTGCTCGGTCTGATTGCGTTTATGCTGGTCGGCGTCGTACTCATCCCCGATGGCATGATTGCGAGTGTCGCGATTTTTCTAATTATGGCAATCGCATCGGCCACGCATGACGTCGCTATCGACGGTTACTATCTCGATATTTTAAACAAAGAACAGCAGGCGTTTTTTGTCGGAGTGAGAAACGCGTTTTACAAAGTCGCTCTGTTAGTGGGTTCCGGCGGGCTGGTTTTTCTAGCAGGTAAGCTGGCAGAAACCACCAGCCTTGGCGTCCGTGGCGGTTGGTGCGTTTCATTCACGGTCTGCGCGATTCTGTTGCTTGCCTGTTCTGCATTTCACGCGTTCGTTTTGCCTGAGCCAGAAAAAGATTTGTCGAAAAAGGAAAGTCCGGCTCTTACGTTAACGCCCAAAGAATTCGTAAAAGTTTTTGCCGATTGGTTAAAGCAACCACGTATAGCAGTTGTCTTCTTCTATATCCTTGTTTTTCGAGCAGGCGACGCGTTCATGCTCAAGATGGCGCAGCCGTTCCTTTTAGACCCGGCTGAGAAAGGCGGTCTCTCGATTGCCACGTCCGATGTCGGCATCATATATGGAACGGTCGGCATGCTCTTCCTGCTGGCCGGTGGTATCATCGGCGGTGTTTTGGTTTCTCGCTATGGTTTGAAGCGTTGTTTGCTGCCCACAGCACTAATTCAGAACGGCGCAATCACCCTTTACTGGTGGCTCGCAGCGGCAAGACCGAGTGGACCAGTTTCAATTCTCGGTTTCAACCTCACCGATGCGGTCAGCAAAATCACAACCTCGCCCGACTTGCTTCGATGGTTCGACCATAGACTGTTTGATACCATCATGGTCAATTCATTCGAGCAATTCGCGTACGGTTTAGGAACCGCTGCCTACACCGTTTTTCTTTTAAGCACGGTGAAGTCGGAGTACAAAGCTGCTCACTACGCGATCGCAACTGCGATCATGGCGTTTGGATTGATGATCCCAGGCTGGTACAGCGGATATCTCGTCGACACGTTTGGCTACGAGAAATTTTTTCTCGGCAGTTTTCTAGCAGCCTTTCCTGGAATGCTGGCGATTCTGTGGCTGCCGCTTGAAAAACCGGCGGACGAAACCGGCGCTGCTAAAGCGACTGGACCTCGCGCAGCAGACGACCATGCCAATGACGAAGACGCATAGAAGAACGAGCGGCACAACGGAAGACGATGCAAAGGACGTGTGATCTGCGCGGTAGCTGTCTGAACTTTGATAGCGAAATCTAAAAGTCGTGTCATTCAAGCCTGGTACGGTGATATTCCCATTGACATCTGGATCGTCTGGATCTAATCTCTATGCATCGCACAAATATTGATCTATAAATAGGCAGCAAGCCGGGCGACAGCGAGGGCGAATTGATGAGACTTTTGCAAACAGCATTGATGATGGCAGTGATTTCGGGACTCTGTATCGGAGCACCGGCGTTTGCCGCAACTGACTTTGACCGAGGAAGCGATCTCTACGCAAAGGGGCAATTTCAAGCCGCTTCTGATGCGTTTATTGACGCGATTTGCAAAAATCCGAAAGCTTATCCTGCCCACTACGCGCTGGCGAACTCGTACATGAAGCTCGGCAAATCGGGCGAGGCTCAGACTGAATATGAGATGTGCCTTGAGATGTATCCCGACCAGAAGACTAAGTCCAATTGCCAGAAGGCGCTGCTTTATTTGAACGGTTCAACTAAGGCGCTGGCAATTCCAGCCAGCGGCGATGGTTCCGGCCAATTAGGTTCGAAACTGGCTGCCGAAGGTGAACGTCGAGCAGCGCAGGCACAAGCGGTCGCTGACAGACAAAAAGCTTCGATTGAAAAAAATGCACAGAAGAGTGCAGAACGATATAAAGACCATGCCAAGGCTCAAATCGAGTCAATGAAAGCGAATTCGTCCTGGTGGACACTTGATCGCGAAGCCGGAACAATGGTGCCGGTGATCGGCGGAGCCGAACAAGCGGCCATCGAAATGGGCGACAAATTGGCTGAGCATGCGGTAAATTCTGCCAAAACCAAAGCAGCATCCGTGCAACCTTCACTCGGCACAACCGATGCCACCGATGGATTGCGCAGCCAACTCAACGCAAGCGGACATTCGAGTGTCAGACTCAGTCCTGTTGGAACGAACGTGTACGTTCGCAATTACGAATCTAATCAAGTTGCTGGAAAATCCGGCGGCGTCCGTTAGGTCCAACGATAAACAAGTATTCTAATAGGGCGGCACTAAATACGGTGCCGCCCTATTTTGCTTTTGATTTCTTTGCCACTGTTGAATTGTTGACATGATCACTAATGTCATCGACTACCTCTTCAACAGTTCTATTTGCGTCGACGACAATGGCGTCTGATGGCTCTTCCAATGTATCGAACTGACTTTTGAGCAACTCCGGATTCATGAATTCGTGATGCCTAGCTTCCAGACGCGCGGCCACGGTTTCAAAGTCGACTTTTAAATAAACGACCATCAAGTCATGCGCCGCCTCCGAAAATTTCTCTCTGTACGAAGATTTCAAAGCAGAGCAGGCGAGGATCGTTGCCTGTCCGTTCTCACTTCGTTTTTTCAGCAATTCAGACAAGTCTGACAACCAGGGTAATCGGTCAGCGTCAGTCAACGGAATACCTGCTTGCATCTTGCCTTTATTTTCTTCTGAATGGAAATCGTCGGCGTCTTCGAAATCGCATGAGAGCCGTTGCGCCAGCGATTTGCCGATTGTGGTTTTGCCGCTTCCGGAAACGCCCATGAGTAGGATAATCAAGCTGTAGCCTCGTTAACCTGAACAGCGCTCAATAATACAATGCTTAGCGATTTGGCGGGCGGTGGTTATTTGGCCGGACGGGGAGGGTAAGAAGTTGTCTGGAGCTTAATTACGAGTGGCTCGAAGTACGAATATTTAGCGGCACCAGATATGATACCAGCTTAATAAGTCGCTTTCGGAAGTGGAATTTTCAAATCAATCTATAATGAATTGGAAGTAAGACAGACAGCAGTTAAGAATGGAGATTGTCATGCGTAAATCGCAGTCGAATTCAAAGAGGTTACCGGCAGCTATGTTGTCGGCGATGCTTTTGCTGAGCACGTGTAATCCCGGCGTTTGCCAGACCTCAAGCGGCGATCCGTTGAAGTCAGGCGATCTAGGGAAGGGCGCGGCTAACGCTTCTGATTCAAAATCTACGGATTCAAAACCTGCTGATGTGAAACCACCAGCACCGAATTCGAAATCACCCGAGTCTGACAGCCGTTCTGCAAGTGATACCGTTTGGTCGCTCGATAGCAAACTGGAAAAGAAAGTCGAGCAGGAGTTGGACAAACCAGGCGCCGATCCTCAGATGCCATCAGGAGATGACGTTCTTAATTCACTGAAAGATCAATTTCCGAAAGTAGCGATTCCAAGTTCACAAGGACCATCGCAGCCGGCTACCCAGTCAGGAAGCCAGCCTGCGAGCACGTCGGCGACTGCGGACCCGACTAAAAATTTGGGACCGACCACTGTCGATCCTGCCAAGGTTCTAATGAAGGCTCAGCCTGATGCGACTAAATCAGGAACTGGTCTGCCTTCCACCGCGCCACAAAATAATCAGGGCGTGACGTTCTCCGGAACTCAACCGAGCGCTGCTGGCAAAGCGGCAGCCGCAGCCGAGAAAGACAAACCAATCAATCTCTCCAGTGGAACACTGACTGGACGTATCGAACAAATCTCGGGTGAAGGCGACGTCAGGATGCCGGTTTTGAAAACTCAAGCCGCTGTCCTCGATCCGCGCGGCAAGCTTCTGCCTGCTGAAATTGAAAAGTACTCAGGCACCATCGCCAAGTCGTTCCCAACCGATTTCCGCGGCGTCTGGGGCGGCAATATGCAAATCTGGAGCTATCGCTACAGTCCTGACTACTTGGTTGTAGACAGAGCGGAAGCGATAAGCAGCGCCAATGTTCTTAAAGCGAAGCGCTCCGGCGCCGTTAATTTCAATTTCCACAATGACGCAAGAACCGGACAGGTAGCGCTTGAACCTGCAACCGTTCTGCTCACAGTACCAATTAAAGATACGAATACTTTCGCTCAAATGGCTGCCGGCGGCGGTGGCGGGCAGATGGGTCAATTCGGCGGCATGTTCAACCAGATGATGGGCAACATGGAAGCGCCCGTGATTGGCATTCACTTCGGCAAAGCCTCGGCAAACAGCATGGAGCGCGGAGTTTCAGGCAACGACTTCAATCAGGTCGTCGCCAAGAACGTCATCCGCATGCTTGGTCCCGGCGTGCTCGAGCAGCAGATCGTCACCAAGTTCACGACCAAGACGCCTGGTGGAAAAACCAACTCCGGTTTCGACGAAAGCGTTATGCGTTTCAAGAAGCTTGATAACAACCGCCTTTACGTTTTGTGTGCAGCGGTTAAGTATGGGCACACCGGAAAATATTTGAGCAAATTGATCATGTATGGAACCGTCGACCGCAACCGCCGCATGGACACAAACCCAATGGGCAACATGAATTCCATGATGGGCGGCATGATGAACATGGGCGACATGCAGAAGATGATGAACGGCATGGCTGGTCAGGGCGGCGGTGGTCCAGTGAAAGTGCCTCAGGGCGGCGTCCACAGCCTTCCTGGCATGGGTGGACTGGGCGGCACCGGAGGGCTCAATGGCGCCGGTGGTTTAAATGACATTTTGAAACAGCTCAACCAACTTCAAAATAAACCGAGGTAGAATCATTTCTTAAATGCAGTAAACCCCTCGCCGTGAGTGCCATGAATTTAGAGAAATTGGCGGAAGTTGTTGAAAACATGATCATTCAACACGATTACCCGGGCTTCGAGCCTCGTGCTTTGCTACTGGGTCTGCCTGATGAAGTCACTAAAGCACCGGCAAAAGTTTTCGGCGATGGTTTGCGTCACGAGAATGTTTTTGTGAGACTGGCGTCGCTGCGCTGGTTTCAAGAGCGTCCAGGTCTGGCGAGAAGTTACATGATCAAGGTCGTGTTGCCGATGCTTAAAGATGTCGACCCGTATGTGCGCATGGAAACCATTAGATTGATTGAGCGCGCGACAGAACCAAACCAAGAGATGGTTTTACAAATCTCGCCATTGCTTCAGGATGAAAATCCGGAAGTGCAGAGATGGGCAGCTAGAGCCTTAGGCAAGCTGTGCAAAAAATTGAAGATCAAAGATCAAACAATTATCGAGAGTTTGCAAGTGGCTGCTGCTGCGCCTGATTCTCAGTTGAGAGGCAAGGCCGAAAAAGCACTTCGCAAAATCGGAGTGTACGACTAGGTCGCATGCTGTTCGATCGTAGTGTGCAAATTGCTTTGTTCACCAATCCGCACTGAATTTTATTTCGCTACAGTCGCGACAACACACAACGAAAGCGCTTGAATACGTTCTTTAAAACGAAGATCGTTTGACAGCCTTCCATAAAACGCGTGCTCGTAATACTGCTCCAAAAAATTCCAGTCGTAATCAATTTTATTTTGCAGGTCTTCGAAGACCGGCTGCATCTCTGCGATTAGAGCGTTTAAATCATCGAGTGCGTTTTGTTCAATATCAAAAGTTGGTGCATTGATAATCGCATGGGCACCACTGACGTAATCGGCAATTGCGATGACAAGCACATTTATGTATGTCTTGATCATCTTTTCTTCGAGCGTTACTCGTTTGGTTTCCAAACAGGCAAGAGATGTTTCCATCAATGCTGCTAATGAAAGTAGCCTGGAGAGGCTGAGAAGCACCTCTGAACGCGAATTGTCTATGGGGTCTTGATTGCTCATCGTATCGTGGCTCATGTGATTAACGCGATTTGATTCCAACGCATCATTTTAAATCCAACAAACGATTTCATTATCCCTTAAAGCTAAAATCCGCTCCCCGTGTAAAGGAGCGGATTATGCTGTTCAGTCGTTGTGTTTCCTTAGATTTCGGCGCCGCAAGAGATTGATGCAGGTGTTTTAAAGTCTTTTTCGTGACTATCAATAATTGCCGAGAGAGAGAAGAAATTCACAGTGTACATGGGCTTCTGACTTTATCTAGTTCGCAAGAATTAGGTGAGAGAGTGGGTCAAAGAAGGCTTTGGTGTTTCGGAAACTTCCATTGTTGATACTGAAAGTTGTGCACCCTGGGTGCGTCTGAAATTGTCGAGATAGCGTCTGAGAGCTTCTCTAATTAAGTCTGAACGGGTTCTGTGTTCGCATTTTGCAATGTGGTCCACTTGTTCGAGCATCGCCGGTGGAAGGGCAATGAGTACTTTCTTGGGCATAGGCGCATCCTCACTTAAAACAGGCATGGGTATCTATAGAGCCGTCCTCGATTTCTCTCGTTCGGCTCATAATTTTTCCGCGGCTCTTAACAAAGAGTAACCGCGACGTCGGTGGCATGGGATCGATCAACCACCGTTCAATGCATATCACTTTACACATCAATTCCAATATCGTAAAGGTCCAAAAGGGGCATAAATGCTCAATTTAGGTAGAAAACACTTAAAAGGATTTTTTTAAATTCGGAAAGCCAACAGCAGTAAGACTCCGACGAAAAGCGGGGTTATAAGTAAGACAAAAATATAGATATACGTACGCTCAAATGACATATCTCGTGACTTGCAAAAGTTTTGAAGTGTGCTGGCGCGCTGCTATTGCCCATCGTATGTGGTGGCGTAACAGTGAGATGATTTTGTCCTGCTTTTCGAACACGCTGAAATCTGCTTGTCATGCCGCGTTCGAGCGAAAACCGCATGGCTTCCCTCTTCACACGGCTTTCGATGAGTGACCCCTTGTAGTAGACCAATGCATATCGAGTGATACCAAGATCGGGATGCATTCAGCGCTATCGCTTTTACGGCGTAGTCCGTAGACCGCAAACAGTCAACTGCGAAGTCATTGCGAGAATGGCTTGGTATGGCGCTATCGATAGAAGTGCCGGTGGAGAGGCGTCGCAAAAACGAGCGATACTATATATGGTGCATAGTTGGTTGTTAATGATTCGGTGACGGACAGATATGTTTCTCTTTCCAAGGTTATGAACAGGTTTGTCAATCCTGATTAACTCTCGAAAGCCGCTTAGTCCAAAGGTTTGCGGAACTGTGTATACGAATGTTTCGACGCGACAATCGAGCGCGACTAATGTTAGAGCGAATTTCGATACGAAAGGTAAACAATGCAGCATCAGCCAGTTGCATTACTTTGCGCCTACACTTTTGCAGAAATTCGGTTTGCAAAACTGAAATTGGATTTTGAGATCAGTGTGAAAAACCGCATTGAAACACGTTTTTTGAAAGTTAATCGAGCGGAGCGAAATACTGCTTTTCGAATCATTGACAGTAAAAGATCTTGATGCCTCATTCTGCGCAAGTGAGTTTGCAACAGGTTTCACGCGTACATTTATAAGATAGAATTTTGAGGTGCGCCATTCCTCTATATAGGTAAGGCTCTGATGATAAGAAGCGCCGCGGCGCCACATAGTTGAAAAGTCAATTGCATATTTCGAATTCTTCCATTACTTTCGTCATGTCGACAGATCTATTTAGTTGATTCCTCTATGTAATAGAAAGTTCTGCTTACGCCTCTTACATAGTCCGTTTCATTCGATTAGTTCTCAAACTCAATTCCATATATTGTTCCGCTCCTACTATTGAAGTAATCAAAATGATCCTTGCCACCTGGAACGTCAATTCAATCTCCGTGCGCATTCCGCATCTGATCTCGTGGCTGCAACAACATCAGCCTGACGTTTTATGCATCCAGGAAACCAAGGTGGAGGACACAAAATTTCCGATCGATAAGATTAGAGAGATTGGCTATGAAGCTGTGTTTCATGGACAGAAAAGTTATAACGGCGTCGCTATCATTTCCAAGCTTCCAATGGATAAAGTCGAGAAAACATTTAGAGAAACGCCGGAGCTCGACCAGGCGCGCTTTATCAAAGCGGAGATTGAAGGCAACGTGATTTTGAACGCCTACATTCCTAACGGCTCGTACGTTGGTTCTGACAAATATGAGTACAAACTCGAATGGTTTAGTGCGCTGCGAAACTATTTAAATGAAAACCAGGATTCGTCCAAACCGGTGTTGCTATGCGGAGACTTCAACGTTGCTCCTGAAGATCGCGATATATACAATCCGGATCGACATCGCGGCGAAGTCATGTGCAGTGAGCAAGAACGCGAGGCGCTATCAGTGATTCGCGACTGGGGATTCGTTGACGCCTTCAGAATGCATGAAGAACAGACCGGTCACTTCACGTGGTGGGACTATCGTTTGCTAGGCTTCAAAAGAAAAATGGGCTTCCGAATCGATCACATCTATGTGACCGAATCATTGGCCGGTAAATGTAAGAGGTCCTGGATCGACATAGAGCCGCGCAAATTAGATCGGCCGTCGGATCACACTCCTCTGGTTGCGGAATTCAATTAAACGCCTCGACACTTAAATGCGACGTGCGGATCTTTAATGTGCGCACATGGTATCGGCCGTGGTATTAGCACGGCCGATAGATGGCACCATAGCTGGTGACGAACGGACTACGCCTTGGCGGTGACTACTTCTTTTCTCGACGGAGCCTTATCGTACGGGAAGATTACTTCAGCTGCATCGATTTCTTCCAGAGCCTTGAATTCACCGGCGATAATGCGGTCTGCGAGCTTGGAGCAGTCTTTGAAGTAACTGTCGCTTGGACGCTCGCCGGTCAATTTGCGAGTCAAGTCCTGGCAGAGGATGTCTGCCGCGGCAATCATCAGTGAATCGTTTTCGTTATGAGCCCAGCTTGCCGTGACAAGCATGACGATGGCATCTTGAACTCTTTGTGAGAGTTCTGCGATGCGGCACTGTCTATCAGGCAACTTGAGCTGGTGTTTGACCATGTTTTCGCTCAATTCCATTGGCGATTGGTGCAATTGTTCCATCGCAAAATTGATGTGGGCAACCAATCTGTCGTCCATTCCCTTGAATTGAGCACTGTCTTTGGCGGATAGCATTTGTCCGATGTACCAGCTGCTGTATTTCATCAATTCGTTTTTCAGAGCCCAGGCATGAGATGGATTGGCTGGATTGAAATCACGAATGCCATGCTTCTGCAAAGCCAAACCGATCGGCTCGAAGTAATGGCTGCCGTGCTGCTTAGCGAGCGACTTGAAGAACGCCATGCCAAGCATTTCGCCTTCGCCTTCGTAGATACAAGGAGCTAGGAAATCATGAACGTTGTCGCCGAAGATGTGTCCGGACACGAAGCTGCGTCCGCCGTGTGTCTTCATGAACAACTCGATGGCGCATTCTTTCTCGGCTTCGCTTCCGAAGATCTTAGCGATGATGCATTCCAGTTCGCCGCGATAGCCCTGGTCGAGCAACCACGAACCCCAGGCCACAAGCGCGTCGGCGCCGGCGATTAAGGCAGCCGCTCTGGCGATTCTGCGTTTTACAAGTTCGCGAGTCTCAATTGCTTTGCCGTAAGTCTCTCTGAATTTGCCCCATGGCAGCATATTTTTGAGCATCAAACGCATAACGCCCGAAGCCGTCGAGCAGAGCGCCAGACGTCCCATGTTGAGACCGTGATAAGCCACGGTCAGTCCATCGCCCTTAGTGACCTTGAGTAGGTTCTCGGCAGGCACCTTGAAATTCTTGAAGACCAGACCGACGTTGTGAGCGTGTTTGAGAGCGTGCAGACCGTAAGTTTTGATCTGGAAGGTTTCGTTTTGTTCATTCGGCAGATCAGCAATCAGCGCTGCCGGCTTGCCGTTGACCAGGCAAACGATACCAACCGTGCGACCTTCCTTGGCGTTCGTGATGAACAGCTTTTCACCGTTGACCACATAATGATCGCCTTGCAACTCAGCGGTCGTTTTCAAGGCTGTGAGGTCAGAACCAGCATTCGGCTCTGTGAGCGCGAAAGCGGAGAGCGCCTCGCCTGTTGCCAGCTTTGGCAAGAATTTGTTTTTCTGTGCTTCGTTGCCGAAGTTTTCGACCGGGTCGACGGCACCGATACAACCGTGTACTGAAGCCAGTCCGGCAGCAGTAGGTTCGATGGTCGCCACTTTGGTCAGGAAGGTCATGAACGGACGAACCGCCACTCCGGAGCCCCCATACTTCTTATTGATAAGCAAACCCCAGTAACCGGCTTTGGCCAGTTCCTGCAGCAATTCCTCGGAGACCTTGCCGTTTTTGTCGTATTGTCGGTTCTCTTTTCTTGCGGCGCGAAGCACGGCAAGCGAGTTTTCCATCGCCGGGATACTTATGGTTGCCGGGTCAAGCTTTGGAGTCGAGAAGAGCTCCAGAGGAATCTTGTTTTCCCAGACTGCTTTGTGAATCGGACTGTTCACCGTTTTGTACTTTTCGGCGAACATATCTTCGACTTCATCGTCGGCGCGGTCTACTGCGCCGGTGCGTTTCGCTTCGTCTTCGCTTTTGCCACCAAGGCGCAGAGCGGTTTCGGCAAAACTGACTTCGTTTTTGGGATCGTTATCAGGGCTCATCTTTCCATCCAACTCTATTGCTAACAACATGACGTGTGGTTTTAAGCCACCTGTCTGTTTGTAATTCTTACACACGTAGCCGTTCTAAGGATGAATAGAGGACAGTTTTTGGGTTGCCATAAGCAATAATGAGCAACTTTTGACCTTCTCTGGTCTAATACTCTGAGTACGAAAACAGTGGCAATCGGATTCAAGCGGTTGCTTTCGTCAACGCTTGCGGTACCCATTAGTCGCCCCTGTCTCTATCTTCCGGCTTTTACAGCGGGTTTCCAGGGAGGAAACGCATTGAACGAGATCTCAGCCTCCATAGTTCCACTAACCAAAGTTACCCTTTACAAGCACGGCATCGGTTATTTCGAACGACGCGGCAAAGTGAAAGCGCCGGGATATGTGGAATTGCAATGTGGTCCCGACGAGATTGACGACATGCTCAAATCGCTTCTGATTCTGAAGACGGGTGGCAGCAGCGTCTCGGCAGTGACTTACGAGTCTTCGAAGCCACTTGATGAAAGATTGGGTGAATTCGGTTTTGATTTGAAGTACAGCCAAAACTTGACTGATTTGATCGGCCAGCTGAAAGGCACTCCGGTTTCGGTGAAGCTTGGATCTAAGGAAGTGAACGGACGCGTTCTCGGAATGGATACAGCCAGTCGGATTGTTGATGGCAATGTTGTCGACGAACGTTACTTGCTGATTTTTTCGGAAGACAATGTTTTGGTGCGCATTGATGTCGCCGCCATCAATGGCATTGAAATCAAAGATGCCGCACTCGCTAAGGAAGTGCAGCAACAGCTGGAATTGCTTTTTCTGTCGGTCAAGAAAAAGGATCGCAAACTATTAAAAGTCGACATCCCTGGTGAAGCCGAAAACGATTTGATCATTGCATACTCGATTCCATGTCCGATCTGGAAAACGAGTTACAGACTGGTTTTTGATGATAAGGAACGATTGCTGATTCAAGGCGTGGCGATTGTCGACAACATCCAGGAGGAAGATTGGACCGACGTCAGAATGGTGTTGGTGTCAGCCAGTCCGATATCGTTTATACAACCGCTCTACGAGCCGATTAAACCGCAACGCCGCACAATCGAAACGCAAGGATTTAAATCGTCCGGACCATTCGTCGCAGAACCCGCAGCTAAGAAAAAGAATGCCGTGGTTGCAAAGCCGCTTGCTCGGGGCAGGTCTCAAGCGGCCGCTGCACCGATGGAGATGGATGGGATGTCGACCGGGAGCTATGGCGTGGTAGAGATGTGCGCGCCGTCGTCACCGCCGTCCGGTGGTTTCTCAGCGGAACTCGGGCAGATGGCTGATTCCGGACTCGATGTAGAAGCTGCTGAAAAAGGTGAATTGTTCGAGTATCGAATTGGCGGCACTGTTTCTGTGCCGCGAAATAGTTCTGCGTTAATTCCTGTTGTTCAAGAATATATAGAAGGAGAACGAATTTCTCTTTTCAACGAATCACGCGATCCTGGATTTCCGTACTCGACATTGAAACTAAAAAACACTACCGGACTCACTTTGGAAGGTGGTCCCGCAACGGTGATGGAAGATGACAGTTATGCCGGAGAGTGTTTGCTCGATGTTGTGAAACCTGATGACACCAGGTTCTTGCCTTACGCGCTCGATCAATCGGTTCGCATTATTGTCAGAGCAGAGTACAGTCAAAAGCCGGTTTCGAAAGTTCAGGTCTACGATTCGATTTTGTATTTCTATCACAAAGAAATTTCTAAAAAGTCATATCAAGTTGAGAATTTAGCGAGCAAAACAAAAATCGTTTATATCGAACACAACCTGATGCAGGACTGGACGCTCTCGAGTGAGCCCAAGCCTGACGAGATTACGAAAAACTTTTATCGTTATCGACTTGAGCTCAAAGAAAAAGAAGATCACACACTTGAAGTGGAACAAGAAAAAGAAATTACGAGTTCATTTCATCTCGCTCACCTCGATCCGGACATGTATCAACTGCGGTGGCTGTTCGAACAGAACGTTTCCGATCCGAAATTCTTGGAATTCATGCGAGCAGTGCAAATCAAAAGACGCGAGCTCGTCAGCCTGGGCACACAAGTCAACGCGCTTCAACATAAACGTGTGACGCTGGAGCAGGATCAACTCCGGGCGCGCGAGAACGTGAAAACGCTGGGTGCTTCGGCTGAGAGATTTAAACAAGCGATTGAACTCAGCGAGGACAAGATTATTGAAGCGCAGAAACAGATCGATGCGCTCAGTGAAATGATCAGAGTCAAAACTGAGGAGCTGAACACATTTGTGTTCACTCAAATGGCTACGGAAATATTGCCTTCCTGATTCGAATGATCGTAGAATCGGCTCACCGTTCGTTTGACGAGTTACGGCAATTGTTTAAAACTAATGATTGACTTCACAACGACCGTGGGTAGCGATTTCGAATTTTTTGATACCTGCGTCTGAAACGCCACAACTTCTGAGTGACAGGTAATGCAATCGTGGAAGTCTTGCCAGATGCTCCAATCCAGCATCGGTTAGAGCTTTACTGTGTTCCAGTTGGAGCATCTCTAACCACGACATTTTCGCTAGTTCCGCAGCATGAACATCAGTTACGCCGCAATTCTTCAATCGCAAATCGGTCACCTGATTCAACTTGATGATTGCGTCAATATCGTCTAGAACTTTCGGCGTTCGTTCTATCCACAAACCCGAGATATTCTTCGATGCTTTCAATCGAAGTAGCGCTTTGCCATTCATTTCTTGGCACGAGTCGAACACCACTTTTCGAAGGTTCGGATAGGTGCTTAGCGCGTCGATCATCCGTGCGTCGATTTTTCCATCTTTTAAATCCAACTGTTCGATTTTAAGTTTGTTGAGCATAGTTATGTCGTCCGCGGAAAACGTGCTGAACACTGCGTGTTTCAAATTCTTTAGTCTCAAAATTGATCGTTTGTCTTCGAATTTTGATTCTTTGACATCGAGAGACTCCAGGTTCGGCATCTTGGACAGATTCGTCATTGTCTGTTTGGAAAGCTCGCCGCCATGCACCTTGATGCCTACTAACCTGGTCTTTTTTGAGATGTATCGATAACCGGTTTCATTTAGTTTAAATGCCAAAGAGCTGGTGGACTTTCCTCCGTAATTCGGCGCGGAAACGTCCACACTTTTGACTGTTCCATCATTGGGAATGGTTTTAATATCGACGTCCTGGAAATCCGGAACCATGTTTAAAACAACTTCGCTTGGACAATCTGCTGTTGTTGCATCACGAAGCCAGTTGATTTTTCGACGCTGATTCTGACTCACTCCGGCCCTCTGAAATTCCATAAATCCCATTGTGCATAGCAGCAGGAGAATGCCTGGAATTCCGACTAACAGCAGAATTTTTCCTGGCGAAGTTTTGCCGAAGTTTTGAAGTACGACGTGCGGGGTTTTCTGTGGAATTTGATGCGCCGTAGCCTTCGATGTTTCCTGCTCGCGTTTACGTTCTTCAGCTTTAGCGAGACTGAGAAGACCGGAAAGCTCAGCTGCCGATTGAATTCTATCTTCCGGATTTTTCTCTAAACATTTATCGATGATCGTCTCCAATACACTGTCGATTAGACCGGGGATGGCATCGCCAACTCTTGGCGGCACCCCATGCAATTGCAACTCTAAAAGAGACAAAACGTCTGGTGCTTCAAACGGCAAATGTCCGGTTAAAGCCTCGAACATGACGCACCCTAATGAGTACAGATCGCTGCGAGCATCAATGTTTTCGTGATTAATTTGCTCCGGACTCATGTAATTCGGCGTGCCGATCAATGAGTGTGTCGCGGTAAGTTTCATTGCTTCGAGATCCTCGTTGAATCGAGCGATACCGAAGTCGAAAAGTTTAACCGTCAATTCGGAGTTGCCATCATCTGACACAAGAATGTTGTTCGATTTTAAATCTCGGTGAATTACATTTTGACCGTGCGCGTGAGCGAGTGCCTCGCTTATTTGTTTAAAAACGCAGGCGGTGTCCAAACTTGAGAGCGGTCCGTTTTTGGCAATATGATCTCTAAGAGTATGTCCTTCGACATATTCCAGCACCATATACGGTGTGGTTCCTTCGTAGAAACCGAAGTCCAAAATGCCGATGATGTTTGGATGTCTCAACCGTGCACAAGCTCGTGCCTCTTTGTTGAACCGAACAATTTGTTCGTCCAATCCGCCAATGGCCACATGCAAAACTTTCAAGGCCACGACGTTATCGAGGTCTTTATCGTGCACTCTATAGACGGCGCCCATCCCACCCGAGCCGAGCTTGCCGAGAATTTTGTACCTGCCAGGAAGTTTCGGAACGGGAGGGGTCACTTCGCTTTAAATAGGTGTTACTTAACTTTGATGGGAATCGAACGATTGTTTAATTTCAACTGAAGATTTCCATCAGTCATAACCACCTGCGCGTTAATTTCTTCGCCGGAAAGAATTTCGATCAGTTGTTTGCCGACCACGTCGTAGCGCCAGCCTTCGTTGATCTTCAGATCAGTGGCATTCTCGAGTTTATTCTCCTTGTGCAGGCGAACAATCAATTGCAATTCATCGCGTGTGCAAATGTGTTCCGGCGCAAGGCCAATTTCGTTAGCCAGATATTTCAAAACAATGTACAAAAAGTCCCCGGTCAGAACTTCGCTCTTGGTAGGCACTTTTCCTGTCGGCCAGGTCGGTAGATCTTGATCTGACAACGCTCGTGCTTTCTCGATCGCGGCGATGATGGCTTTGCCGTACACCCTTGGTTGGTCCGGTCGGATGCCGCGCATGTTTCTCAAATCATCTATAGATGTAGAAGGTTTGCGCGCGATCTCGAGCATGACGTTATCCGATAGCACCACCCGTGGCGGCTTATTAATCCGGCGCGCTTCGGTGTCGCGCCAGTTCCACATCTCCCGTAACACGGCCAAGCCGCGCGAGTTGAGCGAGTTGGCGCCTTTGATACGCATGAATGCCCGGCTGCGATCGTGCTCGTAATATTCATTGCTCTCGTAAGTTTTGCACTCTTCGACAGCCCATTCCAAACGACCCTGAGAGACTAAACGATCCACGATCTTGTTGTAAAGTGGTATCAAGTGAAGAACATCACTGACCGCATAATCGATTTGCGCTGGAGTCAAAGGTCTCGATTGCCAATCGCTGAAGCTTTCAGTTTTTGCGATCTGAACGTTCAAAATATCGCTCAGCAAGCGGCGATAGCCGGCCGAATAACCGAAGCCTGCAAAGCCCGCACCGATCTGAGTATCGAAAATATTTTTTGGTATCAAACCAGATGACTGGAAAACAATTTCCAGATCCTGACTTCCCGCGTGGAAAATGCATTTGACCTTTTCGTCTGCAACACGGTTCCACAAGCTCGAAAGATCTTGGATGACAAAGGGATCTACGAGATATGGCGTAGTCTCAACGCAGACTTGAACGAGACAAAGAATTGGGAAATAAGTTCGCTCCGGAATAAATTCGAAGTCGAACGCAGCCAATCCGACACTGTCGATGTGGTTGCATAATTCTTCTAGATCAGCCGGAGAAACAACGAGTTTTGCGATCACGGATTATATGGATCCCCGAGCTGAAGGTGGACTGCCGAGATTATGCCGGCACCATTCTAATGTACCCTTGCGACCAATGACTACTGACGTCTCGTGCAGAACGGATGGAAATTCGAATTTTAATTCGTCTAAGTCCATTGTTCCTACGTCCAGTCCATTGGCAAGTGCGATGGCTGCTGGTCCTGCAGTGTCCCAGGTTTTCAATTTGCCTGACATGTGAACGAAAATATCGGCGCGATTATCGAGAATGCGGGCGACTTTAACACCGATGCTACCTGTTTTGATCAACTGAACATTTGGCAGTGTTTCAATCCAGGGATGGCCTTTGCGATCGCGGAAGCCCATCATCAGGCGCATTTCATCGTTTGGATTTAATTCTTTGAGAGGCTCGTATTGAACTGCGGCTTCGCCGTCTTTTTTCTTCCAGGCACCGTATTCAGGTCCGCCGAACCAAGAAGCGCTCTCTGCAGGCGCGTAGACAAAACCAAAAACAGGTTTTGCATCCATCAGCAGTCCGATCATGACTGAGTACTGTCCGTCGTTCTTAATATAGTTGTCAGTGCCATCGATTGGATCGATCATCCAGACCCGACCAGACATCGGCACTTCGGCAAGTTCGCTGTCTTCTTCGGAGACGACGATATCATGCGGATACTTATTAGAAATTTGTTCAACTAATATGCGAGACAGCTCCAAATCCGCTGACGTGACGCGATCCATCGGACCGGTCTTCTCTTGAATGTCTACGGTTTCGCGCATTGTAAGCGTTAGTTGACCCGCTCTCTCAATCAACTCGAGAAAAAATGAAATTTCGTCGTCTTTCAAAAGACATGTCATTGCTTGTGGCATCGGTCCGGATACCTGAATTTGTCCAAAGGTTTAGACCTTGGAAACGAAGCGGAATTTTCTGAACGGAATCTATATAGCATTTACCGGCGCTTAATTATCCCAGACTCTGGGCTTGCTGGTCCGTGTACATGCGGCACCCGAATTCCTCAGCCAATTTGTTGTCGAGCAGGTCGGCGACGTAGGCGACGTGCCATACCAGATCGTCCAACTCTTCTTGAACCAGTCCAAAAGTCGGTCTCTGGGCGACAACCAGGACGATTTCGTCATGCGTCGAAAGAGCACAGCTACTGAGCGAGCTATTCAGATCCAATAATTTTCGGTAGAAAGGCTCGCGATTGCTGTCAGGAAGATAAACCAGCGGACTGGTTATTCTAAGTACAGCCCCGTGCTGGCTGACTTGTACGAACACATATATCTTGGCGCTGCCCTCGGACAGCCACCAGCCGTAGCCCTGGGCATCACGTAAGGCGTGAGTCTGCGGGTCGAGCCCGCGTCTGCGGAAATATTGCTCGACCATTGTAACGGCGTCGCTTGCAGCGCCCTGAGTTAATTTCTGTGTTCCGAACAAGCTCATCCCCTGCTAGCCTCGGAGGCGCTAGCTACCTGATATGCACGTACCGTCTAACGCCCCATAGTATACAAGCAGATGGCAAAATCAGTTTAGGCTCCCGGCGAGCGGCTGGGCGGGTCCTATTTAGGCGTAAACAGTGAATCTATGAGGGTCCTTGACTTGTGAGAATAAACCTTAAAGCTGTTCTGAATTCTCAAGAGATACACACATTAAAAAGAGTCTATAAAAATCTTTGATTACAGAGCACGAAGAACTTTGTCACAGGGCCTAGTCGAAACAAAACATTGTTGTATTATTGTTTTTATCGACGTGCCACTTCAGTGGTACATCTTTGAACCGCTCGGTCCCGAGTAGCGCAGCGGTAGCGCAGGTGACTGTTAATCACTTGGTCGTAAGTTCGAATCTTACCTCGGGAGTGTTGAAAACCCTGCTTCGGCAGGGTTTTTGTTTTTCAGGATGGATTCAATGTATAGAGCCCGAACCCTTTTCGACCACCTGAGCGTGGAATCGGTAGCGCCGAGATTAACTGAAAGTGTTTTGATCGTGGTCGATGCCCAGCGCGAATATGTCGACGGCAGTTTGCCGCTCTACAAAATCGATCGGTCGCTCAACGAAATTAAAATCTTGCTTGAACGCGCAAGAAAAAACAAAACGCCAATCTTTCATCTCGTGCATCATGCCCCTGCGGGCGCACCGATTTTTGATCCGAATGGTGAATTTGTCGAGATTGCAGAACAGGCTCGTCCGGTAGATGGCGAACCGGTTGTCATTAAAAATCTTCCAGGTGGTTTCGTTAATACCAACCTGCATGAATTGATTACCGGCACGAAACGAAAAAATGTAATTATCGCCGGTTTTATGACTCATATGTGTATTGATGCCACTACACGTGGTGCCGCGGATCTTGGATACAATGCAACAGTAGTTGCGGCAACTTGTACGACAAGAGATGTGCCATCGCCATCAGGCGGAGTTGTTGACGCGACGGTGTTGCATAACTCGAGTCTGGCAGCGCTTGCTGATCTAGTGGCGATGGTCGTTCAAGACGTTGCGGACATTCCTGATTAGTTCGCGGATCTGCTAATTGGTTTAGTTCTGAATCCTGCAGTTTTGTTCGGACTCCTGCGTAGTTCCGAATCATGTGTTGTTCGCATCTTCAATTCGCATTCAAGTTCGTCGTGTCTGAACGTGCTTCGTTGTCGGAACGTGGGCTACAACTTGACGTTACGCGTTTTTGTTATTAGAACAAAACCTGAACTCAGGCGCGGCTCCCGCTTTGCGACTTTTAAAATTGAGTTGTAAGTTTTGAGAAATAATAATGTCGAGAAAACCCAAACTGAGAATATACACAGTCGGCGGATCACTCAAAAGGCGGCGGACTCGTGGCAAGACAAGCAATGGAAAGTGGTGACTCGTCCAAAACTTCCGGCTCTTCCGACAAGATGCCTTACGGGCAAAACGATAATTTCAACAACAAAGATCTCAGTAAGAGTATCGATGAAGTTAACACCGCACGTAATGCCATGTCCCCACAACAGTACAATCAGTTTCTCAAGCAAAGTTTGAACGAGTTGCTTTTCGATGATGCTGTTGTTCCGACACTCAATGTCGACTCGGAAGATGGCGACGGCAAAGAAGAGTCAGGCAAAATGCCTGCACGCATGTTGAACGAAGCAGAAGTTCAAAAGATGGTTGGCATTGGCACTATGCAACTGATTAGTTCGAACTCGGCGGCGAGTCCGCTTTAGTCCTGAAAAATTTCCCGGACAATCATTTCCTACATTAGCTCGAAAAGTTTCTGCCGAACTCCGTATAATGGAGAGCGTCTCGGAGGAACAACATGAGTCTCTTTGTTTCAGTCATCGATGATACCGATGAAGAACTGATTCCTTCATTAGAAGAAGCCGTTGCCCTTTCCGTTAAAGAGCCGAAACTAGTCATCGGCACCAATGTTGATGGTGTGCAGGGTGAATCGATCGGCAGTTACGGCAACCTTCATAAATTAAGAGGTTTCGCCGCGCACATCGAGTTTAATGGTGGCACTCCGACGGTGGAAGATCAAGCGGCTAATTATCCTCTTCTTCGGAACATTTACGAAGGCGAATTAATTACAAAACAGTTTCAACATTTGATCGAACATTCGGATTCGGACGGATTCTATTTGCCGATTGATTTTGCCGAGCCGTTTCCTCTGGTGATCGATGAGACGCTCAATTCATGCGGATCTTCATTTCAGTTGCTAAACGAACTGAACCAAATTGGTCCGGTTCTTTTTGGTGACTCGTTGGCTGAACTAAAGGGACCGGAAATTTTTTGGACGTTGGATGACTTTGATCCGTGGGTCGTCGAAAAGTTAGTCTGGACGCGACTTCGCTGGCTCGTGCGTAATGCTAATAAACAAAACTTGGTGATGACATTCGGCTAGACGACGCGAATGTGGGTCAGTTTTAATGCACAGTCTGATAGCTAATTAGGCTCTGTGGCAATCTGCTTGTTGTGAGATGTACACTCGATTCCCATCACCCTTTCGAATAGATTCCCATCACTCTTTCTTTCACATTTTTTGCGGACGAAAAAGTATAAATTCGTTTTGATTCAGTTGAATGCGTTTCGCCAGTATCTGGATCCTTTAATGAACGCGCCGGAAATTTCATGGAGTCGAAAGTGCCGAGTTCAGCCACTACAATTCGTTCGCCGCTGTCCAGTGTTCGCTTTAAAATATCAACGAATGTTTTGATAACTGTCATCGCGAGACTTTGCTCGAAAGCATATTTCCTTGCAAGATTCTCAGACAGATCTTCATTCGTCAGAAGCTTGATTGCTGCTTTTCTCGCATGGTCAGAGGGTTCACCGGATGTGAAAGTCGGCCATTTTTTCGCAGGCAAAACCATTTCTTCGCCTGTTCGAGGATTTTGCGCGCTTCTTTCGTTTTCGAGTTTTGCCCAGAAGATGCCCAAGCCATCGAGATACACGAAATACTCGAGGACCATCGCATCCACAATTTCTGCGGCTATTGCACCGACCATTGCCTCCGCTTTGTGTGCGGGTACCTTCGTGGTCGCTGTGATTTCAGCAATGAGTTCTTCTTTTGTCATCTGGTCCCTCAAGTTGAAGAACCTATATTTTACTTCTTAAGTTCTATTGGTTTCCGCCTAAAACCGATATATAGTAAGTTTGTATCTCTATGAAAAAATCCGCATAAGCGTAGGGCGACGACCGGGAGAGGCATATGGGTTTACTTGATGACCGCGAAGCGAAAAAGCAGGAGAAGGCTGACAAGACGCCAGAGAAGCGAAAACCCAAGCTGACGTACGTTCACGGACTTGATGGGCGCCGCTACATCAACGACAAGATTTTGCGAAATCTCGAGGGCTCTCAGGGCGGGAAGTCGTTTTCCACTTACAGCTCTGTCGCGAACTACGAGTCTCAGGGATATCTTAGCTACGATGATTTGATGGAAGAAACCGAGAAACTCACGCAGGAAGCGAGTGGAGCCGGAAACCCTTACGATAATTCTTTCGACCAGTTTGCACCTCCGTCGCAAGAAGATGGAATTTCCGTGACACATGCACAAGCTGCTGAGGTCGCGAATGCAGATTTGGAAGCTGCTTTTCAGGCGGCGGACTCGGTAGGACGAACAGTGCACGCGACGATGAACGACATGTCGCTTGGTGCGTTTCAAGCGCAGGCGTTTAACAACACACCACCTGAAGCTCAGATGCATGGAGTGAGCGAGACGCAGGGCGCGCCTGAAGTTCATGCTGAGAAAGTTACCGGTGATATCAACACCACGATTTACGATGGCTATCATGAAGCTGCGCAGAATGCGCCATTTGCTTTTAAACCAGTGATGAGCGACGAAGCATTTAATGCAGCCTATCAGCAGGTCGCCGGCCATGAGGAATTCGCTCCGCCGCCGCAGTCTGCCGGCAATGACGATTTTGCTCCCGAGAATCAGCAGATCTCTAATTCTCAGAACGAGCAATCAGATAATCCTTACGCTGCTCCTGGTGCGGTTGGAAAGCCAACGCACATTTCTGGTCAGCAATCGAATTACGGGATGTTAGCGTCGCCTGATGAAGTCGCTGATGAAAAGCAGCAAGGCGCTCCACACCAGCAATTGCCACCGCAGCACCAACCGCAGCAGCAACCGGCAGAGCAATTTGCGCCGCAACAACCCGTGGAGCAACATCCGCAGCAACCACCGCAACAGCGCCCTCCTCTGGGCATGTCTGTGTCGCAGTCGATGAGAGCATTGCCTCCACCTGTCAAATACGAGACTCATGAGCAACCACCGGCGCCACCAGTGCAAAAAGAAGAATATAACAAGTTGCTTGGTGGATTATTCAAGGACGAGGATACGGAGACGCCCACCCAAAGCGCCCCTCTAGAGCAGCCCGTCACGCCGCCGACTCAGGCACCATCGTTCAATCAAGCTTTGCAACAAGCGCAAGGTCATGCTCATGCACCTGCTCATCAATACGAACAGTCGCATCAAGCGCAGCATCAAGAGTCGCAAGACGTGCAGCCTCCTCAAGAAGAGCACTATGCACCGCAAGCTGAACAGCAGAGTGAACAGTTTCATCAACAGCAGCAGCAGCAACCACAGCAGCTCGCTCAACAAGAGCCGCAATTCGAGCCGCCTGCCGCAGAAAGCGTTCCGCATGTCGAGTCGGACGCACCACCGGCGGTTCAGCAAGCGTATGTTGAGCAAGCCGAGGACGCGCGATCCCATACCGATAACGTCGAGTCATCATCCTCATCTTCAAGAGATTCTTTGGTTGATTTTTCAACGACGGAACAACCGAAACCAAAATTTGATCGCAAAAAGCCACCACTTCCGAAACAACGTGCAGACGAAGTTTATTTCGAAGACAATGCCACCAGTGGCAAGACAGCGATCTTCAAAATGCCTACTGAAGGTGTCGTGCGATCTAGTCGGGGCACAGTCGAACTCTTGGTGCATAAAGGCGGTCGCATGTTCCGACCTCACTATAATCCAGTCGGAATTCTTCTACGTGTCGACGTCAGCGATGGATTCGCTCTGATCAAAGGACAGGCTGATAAAGCACCATGGCAGATGACAGATCGCGAGGGCAACCCTCTCGATGAAGACGTCATCAACACAGTCGCCTTCGATAAGAAAGGCAACCTCTGGTATCAAACAGTGACCGGAAAGAAGACAAGATTCCTGGTAGATGGTGGCGTCGAAGTCACAAGCGCGGAAGGCGAAGTCACAAAGATGTAGTACCGAAACTTGAGTGCTCCCTCCCGTTTCAGGATGGGAGCAAGCTCATCATGGGCGAGTTTCGGAGCTCAATCAAAGGTTCGTGACCGTCATGAATCGGCCGCAATTGGGTTGCGGTCAGCAAATTTTAAAAACGCTACTCATTCACCATCTGTGGTGCACGACTGTAGACCCTTGATCAATTTGCCGTAGGTTCGGAGTCCTCGACAGGTTGCGTGTCGTTAGTTCCTGAAGCCGGCTCTGCTTTGTGTTGAGCCTGACAGAGATAAGAGGCTAGATACAAGCCGCCCGCGATCCAGATTAGTCCATTGATACCAGTGTAATTTGACACGTACTCCAACATCGCCCCTAAAACCGAGCCGAGCAAGTTAAAAGCCAGTGCTGGTCCAGGCAGCTTTATCGTTGCAAATGCTGCGGCAAAAATGATTCCAGCGATAAACATCGGAAGCAACGTGACGAATGTCACGCAAAGTGTCCCGAACAAAGGGATATCGGCGGTCGCCGCTAAGATTTGATCTACCGGCAAAGCGTAACTGCCAACTAAAGTGGCAGCCAGAAGCATGTAAAGGACGGATTGCTTATTGGCTACATTGAAGAAGTTTTTCAGGACCATGATCGTGGCAAGCAAAATCATGATCAGAATGCCTGTGATCACAGCCGCCGATGTCAGCGCCGTTGATCCATAGACAAGTGCCAGTCTGGCAATAGATTGAAGCTCGAGAAGTATGAAGGCTGAGCCCATGAAGAAAAGCTGCCAGTGGGCCCAATCTCGTCGCGCGAACAGTACGCGACGTCCAGCAAATAGTGCGAGCAAAAGCACCTCAGCCATAACCAGAAGGTACGGAATGTCTATTGCGATCGGAATCAGGTAAAGGTACGGCCAATCGTCTGTGAGAATGCGAGCGTCAGGCGGGTTCGTTCTCCACGGAATACCTATGTCATTCAAGCCTTCTGGTAGCTTGATCGTGCCTTTCGCAACAGGTTGTCCCAGAATGTAATACGTTGACACGTAGTCATCAAGTTGAGACTTCTCCGGCACGACCATGGGCGCGTAACCGACAGCCGCCTTGATAGTCGCGAACATGCGCTCTTGAAACCATCGATCATTCATCGCCCCGAACGACAAGCAAACAATCCCTTCCGGCTGTAAAAGATCGGCAGCCTTGCGAATGCTTTCTTTGGTGAAGACGTAATTATCGAGGCGCATCGAAGAGCCTTGCCCGATGCCAGTTTGAGAATCTAGCTGACCGAATATGATGAGGTCGTACTTTTTGTGGCAGCTGTTCATATAATGCCGCGCGTCGTCGCAAAACCTATTTACGAGCGGCGAGTCATATGGATGGGCCGGATTAAACTGCTTGCCAAGTCGCAAAATAACTGGATCGATATCTACAGCATCGACGGTGGTGGCTCCCTGCCTTAGCGCTTCGGCCACGTCATTGCCAGTGCCGGCTCCGACGACCAGAACCGTCTTAGGCTTGACTAAGCTGTAAGGTATCAGGTAATGCTCGCGGAATACGCTCAGCTGCTTGTGGATTGCCTCGGGATAATCAGGATTGTTGACGCCGCGCTCCGAAAGGTCATAGAAAAACTGGTAAAACGCTCTGTTGGAGCGTAGCCAGTAACCGATTACAGTTTCCGTTTCGCTTCCTTTCATTTTTGCGGTTTGAGGTTGTAACTCGATGCGCTGATAAGGCGACCAATAAATAGTGGCTGCTTCGTAAAACGGTTTCGGATCCCAAAAGCTTATACAAACCACACACAGTAAGGGAACCAAGGCTTTCCAGCCGAACTTGCCGAAGCTTCTCAGATAGTAGTACAGGATTATGCAAACAGGGACAAGAAGCATCTCCGGGGACAAGCCGGTGAATGATGCCACAGAAAAAAGAAGACTGCCCGCAATCGCGCCGCCGATGTTGACAATATAGGCGGGCAGCGGCTTGAGATGATTGAACAATGTGGCCAAGCGCGCACCTATAGTGGCCATCGCGCAGAATGGACCGAGCAGAAGAAGCGCCAAGAACAGCATGAAAATAAACACGTAGTAGTACCACATGTCGTTAGCAAAACCCGCCTTGGCGGGGAGACTATATAAACCCTCGGTAGGCAACATCCAAAGAGCAAGTCGAAAATAATCGAAAACTTTGATACATCCTACGAGTAGCAAGAGCGCCAACGGACAATACTTGAAGATGGTGTCACTCTTGGCAGCGAAACCAACGCCGAGCCCGACGAAGCATGTGACCAGCGGGAAGGTCTTGAAAACGCTGAATGCTCTAAAATCCGCGGACATCCAGCGCACGATCAGGAGCTCGAGAAATAGAGATACGAGGCTGAGAATCAGCAGCTCTAACATGATCTTTCTTTTCGAAATTGGCTCGAGCTCGGCGTGAGAATTCATGAACACCACCTTCGTGTGGGCAAGTTGTTTAAGGTTCGTGTGTAGTATATCAGTGACTGTCAGCCTCGGTTGAATAGGCAAAACGTTCGTGCATTGATTACATTCCTGATACCGGCCGTGGTTCACAGGGCAACCAGAAGTCCGTGAATGCAAAAAGGTTCTCTAAGACTTTTTGAGCCTTGAAGTGCCGCCGGACAAAACGCCACTGCAGTCGGTGGCACAATTATTTACGATCGGCAGAGGAGTGACGTGATCTCAATAAGCGAGCGCAGAGCTATTGAAGAATGATCGAGCCTGGCCCGTGGCGCTTGGCCTCGGCTAGGGCGCGGTGTGCGACGTCTAGCCAGACGGTTACGTTGTGTTCGTCTTTCAGGCTGGCGACACCACAGGTGATGCTGGCTTTGAATGTGCCTTCTTCGGATTTGAAGGAGAGTTTTTGGAATTCGTCGCGGACGAATTGAACTAATTGCATGAACTCGTTGACGGAGAGGCTGTCTCCAACGATTGCGAATTCGTCGCCGGAGATTCTACCGATCACACCGAATTCGCGAAAAGTCTTTTTCATTACATCGCCGAGTGCAGACAAAACTTTTTCGCCGGATGAGAAACTATATTGATCGTTGATCGCAGAAAGACCTTCGATGTCGATTACCATGAGCACTGGGTTTACGGATGATGTTTTCATAATGCGCGTTGCTGCATTCATGAATTCTGCGTATGACAATGAACCGGTCAAACCATCGCGACCGACCAAACCTTTTAAGGCACGGTATCGCTCAATTCTTCCTGCGATTGTTGAAACAAGAAGTTCAGGCGTCGCAGGTTTCAATAGATAGTCGTCGCCAAGCCGCTTTCCACGTACTTGATTTTGCAATTGATTTTGCGTGGTCAGGAAAACAATTGGAGTAGTATCAAACTTGTCGTTCTGTCTGACGAATTTTGCCAGATCGAATCCGGTCATTTCGCCGAGGAGCAAATCGAGCAAAATTAGATCTGGTTGTGAGGCGAGCAGTCCTTCTTCGAACAATGTCGGATCGGTCATCACAAGCGGCTCGAAGCCGGCAGAATCCAGGAAGGCGTGCATCGCGGCAGCTTGTACCGGATCGTCTTCTACAACCAATATTTTGTATCGAGGCGTGCAAATTCTTGCGAAAACGCGACCTGCTTTTGCATTCAAAACATCGCGTTCTGCTTTGCTGTTCCAGAAGTCATCGCAACCAGATTGAATTGCGGTAATCTTTTCATTGAAGGCGCCTTCTTCACCAACAAGAACGATTGGAACATCCTCGCTGTCTGGTTTTTGTCTGACCAGGCGCGCCAGTTCCAGCGGAGATCCGCCTTTCAGTGCGGCATCGATGATCAAACCATCGGGCAATCTTTTGCTGAATAATGCACCGCGCGCTGACGCAAAATCAGGAGCGGAATCAGTTTTAAAACCAAGCTCTTTAAAAATTTCAGCGAGATTGAGAGCGGCGGGACCGACCATAAAAATCGTTCTCTTAAGCGCTTCCAGAGAGCCCGTAGGCGTCGTTGCATGACTGGTCGTGCCGGTGGCGCGTTGTGGACTGCTTTGATCGTCTCTATACGCCATAAGCAAGTGATAAAGATTATTGGTGAGCCGTCCAAGTTGATCAATGGTTTGAATCATCGTCGTCAAATCTTGTTCGGAGAGCTGCATGGATAAGTCTTCTGCAGCAACAGCTCGATCGCAAAAATCACCCATCTCGTACAAACCACTTGCACCTGCAAGCCGGTGATACAGTTGGTGCAGATCTTTGACTAAATCTTTTCTGCGCGGGTCATTTCTGATGTCGAGCAGCAAGCCGCGAATCTTTTCGATGCGCTCAAGCGAGATGGTGTAAAACTTTTCGCGCGCGTTTTCTACCGTTCGCGTGAGTTCATCTGTTTGGTGGCTATCCGTCATCAATCCGCCTATGCATGCAAGTCTGCGATCAAACTCCTGGCGCGATCTGGCTAACCGTCTTCAGGATCTCGTCTATTTTAAAGGGTTTTGTCAAAAAGAAATCCGCTCCGGATTCCAAGCTGTCTTCTTTGCGACCGCGCATGCCAGTCAGCATTACAACCTTCGCTGGACCGTTGTTCTTGCGGTACTGCTTGAGGATGTCTAATCCTTCCATATCCGGCAACTGCCAATCTAGAAACACTACGTCGAATTTGCCGGTCTCAAGCTCTTTGAGAGCATCTCCGCCGGTTCCCACGCTTTTCACTTCGTGGTCGCACGCAACGAGACAATCCTGCATCAGATCTGCAAGAAACTCATCGTCTTCCACAATCAAAATTCTAACCATTTTCGGTTCTGCAAACTCGCCAAAATCGCCCAGATAAACGGTTTATACCACTGTTTATCAGCCTTGAAACGACGATTTAGCCGCACAGAAACGATGGCAAGTTGCATAACAACTTGCCATCATATGTGGTGCTTGATCACACGAGCGCTCAACGCTAGTGTGAATTGTGAGCTTGCGAACGAAAGCGAGTCTTACTCGACTTTGTCGCCAGGCACTTTGCCTTCTTTCAGCTCTTGGACCTTTTTCAATTGCTTAGCCAGTCTGATGATGATGACCGGCATGATGATCACGCCTGCTACCGCAATCATGATTCCGATTTGTCCGACATCGATACCTTCGATCATAAAAACTCCTTACTGAGAAGCCACCGCTTAGTTAGTAATACTACCAATAATAGTCCTTTTGAAAGGACTGCACAACGAAGGTTTTTCCTTTACATCCTGATACCATCTTTAGTGGTACGACCGCATGTCGATCAGGTCCAATAATCGGCTCGATGGTATAGGGTCTGATTGATAGCATTCCACTGTGGAGGTGGCTTGTCAATGCAGGCTTGCCGATAAAATAGGTAGGATAAACCTATGAACTTGGAAAAAATTGCAGAGGCGCCATGTAAGCCGCTGCCTCACCGGAAATAATGACAAGTAAGCATGAAAGGTCTCATCGGCGCGGTCGTCACAAATTGTAAGAATTACTTCATCTTGCTAACCGCTGGCAACTTTTGGCGAGTACATCCATATGTATTGCTACAATCTTGTCGCGCAGAAAAGTTGCTTGGCAGCTCGACTGTTTGGCGAAACGAAACTTTTATCAGACTTGCACGACGCAATTTTGGACGCTCGTCGGCGGTTGTGGGTGCAATCATAGTGGCTTGCAGTTCAACGTTTGATCAGCCTGGTTGGTCGAAGCAACCAGAAGATGCAAAAGCAGCTTCTGGCGCCAAGCAAGAAGCTGATGGCGACCTGAACATTCAATCGCTCGGTGATGCTCTCGGGCAGTCGCTAAGTTTTTTCGATGCCACGATGGAGGACGCGATGAATAGTCACTTCCTCGAACGATTTAGTTTTCGACAATTTGGATTTTCTGTCACCGACGATGGTTACACCGAAATCTTGATGAGGTTGCCCCGTTTAAAACCAGGACGTCCATTCATCACCCTCACGTTCGCTCTCGACCAGGACGGAAAGATCATTCGCTCGCGATTGAACATCCAGCGTCGTTATATCGAAGACAAAATCCACGGGGCGTTCGCGCGTGATTACGCCAAGAGTTTTGTTCAAGCAGCTGTCTCGTACAAATCACAAGAGAGCGTCGATACGATCGCTAACGAGATTTTCTATCGTCAAGATCTGGCGATGATTAAAAACATTCAAAGCAAGTTGCCATCACCGTCTGCGAGTGATCAAAAAACATCACCGCCAGAAGAACTGAAAGAAGGCGATGTCATCATCAGTGGTGCCGTCGGAAAAACTGCCGATGTTCCGGACCTGCCCAAGCACGTCTCTGAGATGTATCGATGCTTCACAGGCAAAGAAAAGGTTTCTAAAATGAAACTGAATGATGCCGTTTTGAAATTCTCAAATGAAAATCTGAACGGCGAAGCGACGCTCGTGATCACGGTTGAAGCGATCGGGTTCGAACACCAGGATGATTTGAAAAATGTCGACTTTGAAAATCTACCGATGCATGTTCCGGCAATCTAACTGAAGGACACGCGCACTACTCTTCGGCGGCCTCTTCTTCTTCTTCAGGTGCTTCTTCGTGAGTAACGCCATCGCTTTCCCAGATGTTCGGCGCGATTTCTTCAACCTTTGCAATCAGCCATTTGCGATTGTCTTTTTTGATCATGACGAATCGCATGTACTGAGGTCCAGTCTTCATCCAGTGTTTAGTCCTCACTAGCACTGTCGCTTTGCCTTGATCTTTGTCGTAGGATTCTACTTTGATGTAATTGCGTCTTGGATTGGTCGTGCCAGACGTGTTGAAAAGAATGGTTTCTTTCGACCAGGTGTCGTTCATTTTTTTGTAGCCGTCGGCTGCCCAATCGGGCATGTAGTACGACGCGACGGCAGTACCGTCAAGCTTGTCATTTTCCACAGCCATGGCGCCAAACATTTGTCGAATCAGGACGTTGATTTGCTTGAGGTCTTCGCCGCCTTGCGCCTGCTCAGCCGGCCACTTAGCTTCGTCGAGAATCTTTTTGTCGCCCTGACCGTGATAAGTGAGCTTCCAGTAGTCACCTATTTCCGCGCCAGTTGTGTTGCCTGACTTATCATCGAGATTGAATGCCGGTGGCGTTTCGATTTTGACGAGCTTGCCCGGACCATCCTCTTCTTCGTTAGCAACATAAACTGAGATGTCACCATTCTTCTTCGACGTGGAAGGATTGTAGAAGTAGACCATGCCTTCGACCGTTTGCTGAGTCGAGAACATTTTGCCAATGTTGGCGGACTGAAAAGCCACCACAACACCGACGAGCGCAAATGGGATTACAGCAGCAGCGACCAGCGCCGGAAGCGGAACTTTTTTCAAAAATTCCAGTTGTTTAAACTTATCCAGTGGATTCGGTTTGGCCTTCGCGGTCTCGGCCACTTCTTCAGGCTTGCGCCGTTGCTGGGTGCGAGTGGTTCTCAGCGATTCTTTTATCGGCTGTTCTTCTTTGCGCAGAGTGGTTTGTGATGCCGACGGATCTGGTGCCATTTGCGCACCAGTCGCGCCTTGCGTCCGACCGGTTGCCTTCTGCGATGAAGTCGACGAACCAGCTGTTTTGTTGGCGGGTTGTTGATACTTCGCCAGCGACGAACGAGTAGAACGGGCGCCCTTAGCGGCTGGACCCGGTCCGAATAATTTTTCTTTGTCGAGTAATTTCGAAACGCCTTCAAGTGCGTCGCGCAATTCCTGCATGGACTGGTAGCGTTGCTCGGGTTTTTTCGCCAGAGCTTTGAGCACTACTCGCTCTAACGCTTCAGGAATTTCGAGATCTGCTCTGATTTCACGGAATGGTTTTGGCGGAGTCGACATGTGCATCTGCATCGTGTCGATGATGGAGTTGCCCATCAGTGGCGGCTGACCGGTCAGCGATTCATACATCATCGCGCCCATCGAATAAATATCGGAGCGCGCATCGAGCGATTGCGCCATGCATTGCTCAGGGCTCATGTAGATCGGGCTGCCGAACACTTCACCAGTCTGGGTGAGGTTCTGCGACTGCTTGCCGGAAGATGGCATCAGTTTCGCAATTCCAAAATCCACGACTTTGACGAAGTCTTTTTTGCCTTCGAAATCGATCAGCATGATGTTGCTGGACTTCAAATCCCGGTGGATAACGCCCTTCTGGTGCGCGTGCTCCAGGGCTTCGCAAGCCTGCATGAAAATCGGAATCATCCGTTTTGTCGAGCATTGTTTCTCGTGCCGAATGATATCGGAAAGACTTTCGCCTTCGAGAAAGTCCATGACCAGATAAGGTTGTCCACTGGCTACGAAACCGTAATCGTAGACTGTGATTACGTTTGGATGCTGCAAGTGCGATGCCGCTTGCGCTTCTTGTTGAAATCTTTTGATGCTGATGGTGTCGGAAACGAGCTGTGGCAGCAGAACTTTGATCGCGACGGTGCGATCCATCAGCTCATGGATGCCTTTGTAAACAGCGCTCATGCCGCCGCGGCCGACTTCTTCTACGACCTTGTAGCGGTCGTTGAGAATCTGCCCAATCAATTCGTCCTTCTGAGGTGTAAGCAACATCGTTCTGTCTTTGGGACAGACAACGAGATTAGTGTCCTGATATTCCTCGTTACAGGCAGGGCACTTCTTAACCTTCGGAAGTCCAGTTGTTTGCGGCTGTGAATCCAGAGTCACTTCTTTTTCCTGACGTTCGACAATCTATGCGGGCTGCCATGTTAGCAAAACTGCCAAGGTTTTGGTCTGTGAGCTAGCGCGTGATGTGTGTTTCGTTCCAGTCTCCAGGATTTTCATTCCACATCTAATCAATATGTAACCAAAAAACGTCCTATAAACATCAATTTTTAGGTTGAAAAACCTGACTCATCGGGCTTGTAGGGCGGGTAACAGGACAAGTATGCCAGCGCCGCCAAAAGGACGTACAAAATCAGATGCATCGAGATGATATCCCAGCGCCGGTTTGGGTCTATGCAGGAATCCTGCGGATTTTTGGGATCGTAAAAGACGGTGACCGTGCTTCCCGGAGAGTACCGGTTTTTCGCCATATTGGCTTCGTAGCCCGGCAACCCAGTGAGAAGCTGAAACGCGATCACATCATTGACATAATCTTTGCCGTCAACCGTGTACTTATAAACGACGACATTGCGCCAGGCTGGGTCTTTGCCAATATCTACACGCGAAAGTCCTGAACGTTTGGTTATCCCTGGAGCTTCGCTCCAGGAGCCAGTCGCCACAGTTTTCATAAACGGTTGCAGGTCCATCGTGCAGAAAACCGCGATCACAATAACGACTAAAAACACAAGAAATGGAACGCGCAGGCGTTCTTTCAAGCGATTTTTGTCTGTTTGTTGTTCTAGTGTCTCGAGATTTGTCACAGCGGTTCGATTGAGGGATTAGCGCTATTGAGCGCATCGGCGTAATTACCCAAAGACTTTTAGATTACACGCGAAGCTCTCAATTCTTCTTTGTGCAATTTTCTTGTTTATTAATCCTCGATTTTATCGCTTTATCGGACGATAGTCGAAGCTTGATGGTTTGTATTTCCTGATCGACTACTTCGGAGTTTTGTTCGTTTTTTGAAGGAACGTTGTCCAAACTGATCGTGACTTTAGGGATCAGGCACCATCGGCGGTATTACTGATTTCTTTGCCACCTGCACCGTTTTGATTTTCATGAGCGGTTCTCCGCGATATCAATCATCGCTTCAATCTCTTCATCCTGGCAAATCTGACAAGACCAGAAGCGATTTGTCACCGCCCAAATTCCACACTCGCGTTTTGAACAGGTGATTCTTTTGCATTTGAAACATTCCTTGCGTGTGTCTAAATGCAGTTCTTCGAGGCATCTCATGCAATAACGTATTTCGGAATTATCGATTGGTGAACTCCCTCAGATTATTTGCAATCCGGCAACTAAAAAATCTATCTTCTATTATCGACTATCTAATTGAATAAAACGAATGGTACGATTGCAAACACAAATTCGCGATCAACAACGAGTCGCGGATCGCTATGATCGTCGTAATGACCGAGACCGCCGTTGGCGCTAAGCCACCACTGGCGATATCTTCGTTCTAAGTTTGGAAACGGCACAACTCTTGAAGTTGTGCCGTTTCCTTTGTCTAGAAGCTTACGGTCAGAACTTGCATGCGCGCTAAAGCTTGGAGCTATTCGGTCTGGATTTCCACGAGCTTGATGCGCGCGTCGAAAAGTTGTCGCTCTCTTTGAGCCCAGCGAACTATATATAAGGATTGGAAACAGATCGCGTTTGTCCTCTGCGATCATTCGCCAAAGTCTTATATCCGGAGACCTTGCCTCACCGGTTGATTGGCGTCACCTGCGGGATAGAGCAACTTCGCTATTGGGTCGATCGTCATTTAGCAATCGATTTACAGGGTCAAGTAAGTGCGCAGTTGCCAGAGATCTGGAAAGCATTTCTTGTTTAGTGTCGAGCGCAGATATCCGACGCCTTCACTACCGCCGGTGCCTGGTTTGAAGCCGATGATGCGTTCGACCACGGTGACGTGATGGGTCCGCCACAGAAGAATGAGTTCGTCCAGGTCGAGGAGCCGTTCTGCTAAATCGTGGAAGTCGAGATATTTGTCTGGCTCGTCATAGAGCTTTTTCAGCTCATTAATTCTCGCCACTTGATTCGGATCGGGACCGCCACCGGATTCAGTGCCTGTACTTGGTGGCAAAGTAAAACCGTGTGTTCTGAGAAGTTCATAGAACACGTCGCCAAGCGACGGATCATCGAATCGTCGTTGCAGCATTTTGAAAGATGCTTCGTCTTTTGCGAAGTGTTCTAACATGCGCGGTTCGCGCAGACCGGCCATGAATTCAACTTCTCTGAATTGACTTGATTGAAATCCGCTGGCTGGATTGAGCAGATTCCGAAATCCCAGGAAGTCTTTTGGGGACATCGTTTCCAGTATATGAATCTGATTGACGAGCACGCGCATGATTTGAACAATGCGACGCATATAGAAGGTTGCTCGTCTTGGATTATTGGCTCTCATCATGCTGACGACAGTGTCGAGTTCGTGAAGGATCAACTTGAACCAAAGTTCATAAGTCTGGTGGATGATGATGAACAGAGGCTCATCATGGTGTGCCGGATCAGATTTGCAGACCTGCAGCTCTTTGAGTTGGTCTACCATTAGATAGCTGTTGTAGCTTAGAGAAGTGTGCCCGGCACCATATTCGGAATTACTTCCTTCTTTGGATTTCCCTGAAGATTCGCTGGTCATGGGCTTCCTCCACTACATGGTTTAGGCTACGAGTTTTCTGTTTTCAAGTCCTCAGGTTTCAATCCTTCGAAACTTCTTTTCGTTCAATTCTTTCCAGTCACACTCTTTGTGATTTCGATCCGAGTCTGACAATTGCCGAATCGGTTAGATGACGCTATTTGCCGCCCTTTTTCTTTTTTGTTTTTTTCTCTTCGACCGGCTTTCCGGGTTTCATCGCTTGTGGTGTCATGCCACCATAAAGTGGTAGCAGTGCATTATTTTCTTCCGGAGTTCCGGCACAGATTGACAGAAATTCTCTTGGTTTAGCTCTGTTGTATCGATACGCCAGGGGTGACTCGAGCATTGCCTTTTCAGCTTTTTTGACCAGAGGTTTGTAACTGACCTGGTGCGTTTCCATCTTGATGTCATCGTTACTCACTCTAAATACTTTGAGTGCGCAAGGATACGCCACGAGGCTAGGGCAAGATAGATAATATATGTTGCCTTCTTTTTGTATAGCGTTGACAGGGACATGCCCGCTCAGAGCCATTCTTACGTACGGGCTGGACGCCAAAATCTCACGCACGTCGGCACCATTGGTGATGCTCTGGTCGCTGGGCGCGTCATCGAAAGGGCTCGGTGGTAAAAGCGGATGGTGGCTGAACACTATTGTGAATTGACTCTTGTGATCGTCGATATCTGCTTTGAGCCATTTCAGCTGTTCGTCACTGACTGCACCGTTTTTCGAATTTGCTTTCGATGTGTCCAGGCCAATCAAATGAACATTATTGGCAAAATTGTATGACCAGTATGGAACGTTGGTATCAATATCCTTGCCCTTCCAATCAGGACCGAACAAGCGCATCTTTTCCGTATTGCTCGACGACGTCACATCGCTCTCACCGAGAACGAAGTCCCAACGGCAATTGAGAGTCTGCATCACGTCGATGAAGAGGTTCCAATTAACTTCGTCCTTGCCTGGCGTTTCAATCATGTCGCCGAGGAACATAACGAAATCTACGTTCAACGTGTTGATCGTTTTTACCGCATCCTGCAAAAACAGCAAGCTTTCGTTGTACAGCATGTAAGTGTCGGCCACCCCGGTTGTGAGGTGGACATCGCTGACAACAGCGAACGAAAACGGCTTGACCGGAACGAGCGCGCCCTCTGCTTCTTGCCATCCGAGCATAGCCATTGCCACCATCGAACCGAGAAAATCTCGACGACTAATAGGAAATGGCAAATTTTGCCGCTGCCCGCGCAATGCCGTTTTTGAACCCCAGGGCATGTGCTTAAAACCTCCAACTTAACGTCTCTCAACAAGTCAAGGAGAATCTTCGATATGCATTTGACTCAGTAGGATCCGCTACTGGCGCATAGTTTACTTGAATTCTAGATCAAAATTTTGAACTAACTTACATCAACTAATTGCGCTTGTCAGGAAATACCCTGGGGCTCGAACTGACCGGCAGCGGTAGAATACGACTATTGCTTGTTAATCCGAGCAAGCTGTCGTTGGGCTGACTTACAATTTTGAGGTAGTCGTCTTGTCTAAATTAGCTTTTGTTGCCGCCGCGGCGACTTTGCTTGCATTCGCTCCGAGCTTTGAAGCCAAGGCTCAGAAAGGAATCGGCATCAAAGTACGAGATGGTATCACCGTAAAAGATCCTGCTAAAGCTAAGCTGGAAGCCAATACTTATCTCAACGAAGCAGACAAGTTGAGAGAAGGCGGCCAAATGGACCTGGCGGTCAAGAAATACCAGAAGGCGCTGCGCGCTTATCCGAACGAAGCTGGTATATACAAAAACCTTGGTGGCACATATGCCAAGATGGGCAAGTGGCCTGAAGCAGAAGCGACTCTGAAACAGGGTTCGCAGATGTTTCCGAAAGACTGGTTGATCTGGAATAACTACGCGGTCGTCTTGTTGCAGTTGGGCAAGCTTGAAGAATGCAAGGTTGCTTTGAAGACTTGTTTGGCACTTAATCCGCCTGCTGCCAAAGCGGAAGAGATGCAAGTAACGCTGAAGGCGATCACTTCAACTAAGCCCAAAACGAAGACGCAATAAAGTTCGGAACCAAGTACGTCATAGAAACGCAAATCAAACAGCGCCGCAAAACGGTCGTGCTGAAGTGGTGGGTGCAAAACTCCGCCGCGTGCTGCGGTTAACGGCGCTTCTGTGACCGGCGAGAAGGTTTAGTGTGCGATCAAGTCCATGATTTCGCGACGGGCTTCGCGATCTTCTTTTAGAAGTCCACGTGCTGCCATTGTCGTGGTGAGGCTTCCGGGTTTCTTCACTCCGCGCATCGACATGCAGAGATGTTCTGCTTTAAGGATAACGAGCGCGCCTTGAGGTTCCAATGCAGTCATGATCGCATCCGCTATTTGAGCAGTCATGCGCTCTTGGACTTGTAAGCGGCGCGCGGTTACTTCGACGACGCGAGCGAGTTTTGAAAGTCCTGTGATTCTTCCATCTTTCGGAATGTAGGCGACATCAGCTTTTCCGATGAATGGAACGAGGTGGTGTTCGCATACGGTCGTGAACGGAATATTTTTGACGATCACCGGATCCTCGTTGCCTTCTTCGAAAAGGCAGGTGATCTCAGTCGCGGCATCGACTCCGGTGCCGTACAAAAGTTCTCGGTACATACGTGCGACGCGTGATGGTGTGTCTAGAAGACCGGGACGATTAACATCTTCGCCGACGGCTTCCAGCATCATTTTTACTGCGAGCGAAAGTTTTTCCATGTCGCATTCTTTTGGAAGCGATGTCGACTGGCTATCGAAGCTAGGCTCGAAGGATATGCATGTGTTTTGTTCGAAGCGCGTATTACGCGTTGCCGAATGCTTGGCTTCTCGAAACAGGCTGTTTGACGGTTTTGTCGCCATGGTCACAAAGTCTCCGGTCGCTGGTCGTTGATCCGTGCTCCGAAGCAGGAATGCCGGAGCTATCTCTATGATCTGAACAGTGTACGCTCTCTTGGCAAGATCTTGGGCATTTGTCATGAACCTTGGTCTCAACTTTTTACCAAACGCACCGTAAAGCTTCGTCCTTTAGGTCGGGAGATATAAGGTGCTGAATGAAGATGTTCAGGATGAATCGGAGGACGCGAATATATCGCAGTCATGCTAGGTCTTCTGATGTCAACGGTGGGGCGCACCGGGCTCGCTTGATACTGGGCTAAATTGCCTAGGAGCAAGAATCTCACGTCCTTCAGGACGGAGAGAACGTCAACAAACGCCTTTTAAGTTCGGCTTGGTTGTCGAGCAGGACGTCAAGACATGAGGCGATCGAGGAAGCCGATGTCGAGCGCTTGGGCACTTCTTGATATCACCCGTTTTGTATACCTATTAGAAATACTTTTCTAGATAGTTAGGAGATTTTAAGTACTGCCTGATTCTTGTCATGCGTGAGAATTCAGCCTGCAAGCGCAATCGTGAGGATATAGCTTTCTCTCATCCTCGCGAAAATAGCGCCTGGTCTGGTTATACTTTGAGACGCCTGAAGGCAGGCCCCAGATTTGGGTTGTGAAATCGGTTGGACACAAGAGGTTAACGGAATGACGAGTGCGACAGCTACTACTTTAGACATCAACGAAATCAAAGCCCTTATTCCGCATCGATATCCTTTCTTGCTAGTCGACAGAGTCACTTCGGTTGAGCCAGGACTTAAGGCTACCGGCTACAAAAACATGACCGCCAACGAACAATTTTTTGAAGGTCACTTCCCATTCAAGCCAATCATGCCAGGCGTTTTGATGGTAGAAGCGCTTGCTCAGCTCGCTTGCATCACTCTGCTTATGAAAGAAGAATTCAAAGGCAGCCTGGGAGTTTTCACCGGCATCGACGGATTTAAATTCAGAGCGATGGTTGAACCAGGCGACAGACTCGATATGGAAGTCGAGCTTTTGAAAATGAAAGGACCGGTCGGCAAAGTCAGAGCAATTGCCAGAGTCGGCGATAAAACAGCTTGCGAAGGCGAAATTTCGTTCTCGATTCTCTCTCAAGAGAAGGTAAAAAGTTTTAAAAAGTAAGTGGGCACCACACCGCCCAGGTCCACCGTATCAACAAATGTTATAGGAAAAACACTCATGAGCATTCATCCATCTGCCATCATCAGTGATGGCGCCCAAATCCATGACACTGCTGTGATCGGACCCGGAGTCGTAATCGGGCCCAACGTGAAGATCGCCAAGGGGACTAAGATTGGACCCCATGCCATCATAGATGGTTACACTGAAATCGGCGAAGACTGCAATATTTTTGCCGGTGCAAGTATTGGTTTGGAACCGCAGGATCTGGGCTACAAAAACGAACCGACTGGTGTGAAGATTGGCGACCGATGCACGATTCGTGAGTATGTCACCATTCACCGTGCCACCAAGGAAGGGTTCACCACCCTTGGTGACAATAGCTTCTTGATGAACTATGTCCACCTTGCTCACAACTGCAAGGTCGGCAAGCATGTGATCATGGCTAACGCAGCCAGCCTGGCTGGTCACGTTGAAGTCGGCGATTACACTGTGATGTCCGGGTTCGTGATTATGCACCAATTTATTCGCATCGGCAGATTCTGCATGCTCAGCGGAATGACCGGGTCGCGAGTCGACTTGCCACCATTCACCACGCTGGACGGCAGACCAGCAATGGTGCGCGGCACCAATGCCCTCGGAATGAAACGCGGCAAGATCAATCCGGAAGTAAGAACGGCGATCAAAGAAACTTATCGCATTATATATAGATCCGGTTTGAACGTTGCCAACGCACTGGCAAAAGTCGAAGAAGAAGTAGAGCCACACGCCGAAGTCCAGGAAATCATCGAGTTCTATCGCACTACCAAGCGTGGTGTCGCGGGTGCATTCACGCAGATGGACGGCGAAGAGGGTGGTGGCGGTGATAGTGGCAATGCCGATAGTGGCGCCAATAGTGGCGGTGGCGCCGGTGGTGGCATTACTCAGGCGCGCAGAGAATATAGCTCAATGACTGAAACCGGAGCCGGCACGATTTAACAGAATCACCTGGACCTCAGATTCAGCCCCAATCAGCGTTTCGGAGTGACTTGAAGTGCCACCGCGTTTCTAATAGATGACTGAGATTAACCGAGATCTACCGGAGAAAATCTTCGAACGGTTCAACCTGGGGCTGACAGGCGTGTGCTACGCAACACGTTAGGGACTAAACGGCGATTCCAGCAATTTAGTTCGTATTGCGGTGTAATTGGAGACAGTGCGGAGACAGAAACCTGGTCGCCGAGTTCGGGAAGTCAAACGAGCGTTGTGCTCGGCGTAGTGGTAAATTAGGAGCGGTTGTCTAATTGGAATCCACGAAGTTGGCATCTGAAAATAATGACCAGGCCGGGCCAGAGGTCCGGCACGGTTACTCTGCCGTTTTGCACAACGTGCATTTCATGTCGTTGTGGATTGCGCAAATTGTCTCGCAGTTTGCGGATCGCGCTGTATTCGTTTTATTTGTCGCGGTACTGACAACAATTCAAAATTCTACGATCGCCGGACATTACGTCGGCGCAGCTCAGATCACCAGTTTCTTATATGTCGCGTTTACGATTCCCGCGATTATATTGAGTCCGATAGCCGGTGTTTATGTGGATCGCTGGTCTAACAAGGCGGTTTTAGTTGGATCGAATATCGCACGTGGACTGTTTGTCGCCTTGATTCCAATTCCTTTGATACAGCGCTCTCCAGTCGCGGCCCTCTGTCTGGCCTTCATGCTCTCGATCGGCAGCCAATTTTTTGCGCCGGCAGAAGCCGCCGCCATACCGCGTTTGGTGAAAAAGAAAGACCTTTATTTCGCTAACTCTTTGTTCTTCACGACGATGATGGTGGCACTTGGCTTCGGTTTTGCTGTGGGCGATCCGATCATTGCTCAAACCGGAATCGGTAAGGCACCATATGCAGTGGCGGGCGGGTTCTTCCTTGCGGCCATTCTCTTGTTATTCGTTCCGGACAGCAAAGTCGTGGAAGGCGAGCGTGAACCGTGGTGGGAAGAATTGCGCTTCGGCTTGGCGTACATTGCGACCAGTCGAATTGTGTTTCGAGCGATCTGCAAAATCACAATTTTGTTCAGCACGATTATTACTCTCAACATCATTGCAGTCGGGCTCGCCCAGCAGGTTCTAGATCTCAAGCCTCAGCAGTTCGGTTATGTAGTCGCCGCCGCCGGGCTGGGGATGGGACTGGGCAATTTCGTGGTCGCGCAGTACTTCGCCAAGGCGAGACCGTCATTGCTTGCCTACAAAGGTTTTATAAGCCTGGGCTTCTTTATGAGCGTGCTCGGCAGTTTAGGTTTTATAAAAACATTCGCGCCAATCTATCTCGGGGTGCCGGTCTTCACGTTCCAGGGCTTAATGCTGAGCATCCCGCTTATCATTGCCGTCTGCATCGGCGCATCCTGCGCAATGGTTGCCGTGCCGACCTATGCAGCGTTGCAAGCTGCCGTTCCGGAAGAACTGAGAGGCAAAGTTTTCGGAGCACAAAATACGGCGATGTCCTTTGCGTCGACAATCCCGGTCATCCTCGTCGGGGTTGCAGCGGACAATTTGCCCGGTGGTGTTTCGACAACACTTTTCCTGATTGGATTGCCAACCGTGTTTGCCGGAATTCACTTCCTGATGGAAGAGATTAAGCACGATCGCCAGGAACGTCGCGATGCTGAAGAGTCCAGCCAGGCTGGCGTTTAAAACATTTAATTATTCTCACAAAGCCAGCAGTGAGGCTGGCTGCGATTATCAATACATTGTAAAGAGTGAGGTTTTTTCGCTTAAAGGTCCTTAAGATCAAATTATGTAGCCGGTATTTCGGTGCTCAGTTATCTACACTGTAGGGCTTGGGGCAACAGCTCAGAGAATCGGTTCAAAATGCGAAACAGAATAATTTTAATTGCACTGGCGGTCTTCGTCTGGGCAGGTTTGAAAGCAATTGACGACCTGGTAACCGGGCCTGAACTGTTGTTCTTGCTTGCAGCGCTGTTGTTCATGATGATCAGTCACAGCGTTTGGCTGTTCGGCGCCCAGGACGAATGGCAGAAAAAAGCCCGCCGGTACATGCGTACGACGGTTCGCCGACAAGTGCCGAGCGTTCGAAAAATTTTGAAGTCTAAAAGCATCCGCTCCGAAGATGGTGAATGGCACCCCTGGGTGGACATTTTCATCTCGGCGAAAAACGAAGGCCGCGTCATCGGCAGTACCGTCAAACGGATGTTCGAAATCGATTACGACCAGTTCTACGTCTGGGTGATCGACGACATGTCCGACGACGACATGCCTGAAGTGCTCACGCAATTGCGGAAAGAATATCCGCGTTTGCGCGTTGTCACTCGCGCCCCGGGATCTTATCCGGGTAAATCGGCCGCCCTCAACGACGCGCTTCCCCTCTCAAAAGGTGATGTAGTCGCGGTTTTCGACGCTGATGCTTATGTCGAACCCGATTTCTTGAAGAAAGTTTTGCCTGTTCTGGCGCCCGATCATGTTGGCGCTGTGCAAGCCCAGAAACGAATCTACGATTATCAAACCGACAATCTTCCTCGTTTCCAAGATGCCGAGTATGCTCTCGATTCATATTTTCAGGTCGGTCGCGATCTGATCGGTGGAGCCGTTGAGTTGCGCGGCAACGGTCAGTTGATCAAACGGAACGCTTTGATTGACGTCAACGGTTGGAACAACAAAGCGATCACCGATGACCTCGATTTGAGCATGAGACTGTTGATCAACAATTGGGACATTCGTTTTTGTCCTAATGCCGCGGTCTGGGAAGAAGGCGTGACCACTGTTAAAGCGTTGATGCGCCAACGTCGCAGATGGGCCGAGGGCAGCATCAGACGCTATCTCGATTACATTTTCCCGCTCAATTCACCGACGCGTTTGTCGCTTGTTGAGCGTCTCGACACGTTAGTGTTTACTGTTTATTTCCTGGTACCAGCGGTGGTGTTTCTTGAATTCACCAACAACGTCATTCGTTTCCTGACCGGATCGCAAACATATGGCAGCTTCCTGGCTCTCGGCTATTTAGCTGTTCTATTGATCAGCCAAATCAATTTCTTTATCGCGGTTCGAATGTATCGTGGGATGCCGGTCATGAAGGCGTTCTTCCATTCGATCTGTGTGACCGCGTATGTTTACTTGCACTGGGTGCCGTGCATTCTGGTGTCATTTGCGCAGATACTTTTCGGCAAGCAAGTTTCGACCTGGCACCGTACTGAGCACGTCGGTCAACATTCTACCTGAGCCTGACGGAGCTTGCGGGCACCACTGACTGAAAGTTTTGGCGGCATAGCGGCGAACCTATTTATCGGACCTTTTTGTCGCTCTGATGCGACTGAATGCAGAGCTAGTGATATGGCGAATTCAAAAACCCAGATCGCTTCTTAGCTGAGCGTAGACGCACGTTATCGTCCGTTTAAATTACCACTCGAAGCGATTCGATCAAGTGTCGAGAATGAAACTTGCAGTCGAGACAAAGCCACCGGCCGCGGTGACTGCGAATTTGTTGAATTGGTGCACCAGGTGGATGATGCCAGACCTGGCGTTTGCAGATCTGGCGTTTTGCAGCTAAGAATTCAAAACTCGAAGGCTGCAAGATTCAAACCTAAATTCGCGTCGACCGTTCGGTCCGGCCACTTGAAAAGCCGAATTCGAAAGCGAAGGGCAGAGAATAAATTCGAAATAGCAGATAAAATTTCTCGCTAATTAATTTTGATCCGCCAATTTGAACCGGTTGACATCAGCGTTTGGGCGCTTGGCATCGCCTGTAGAGTCACTTGAAACTTACAAGTATCGCTATCATGGCATGCGAAAGTACGTCAGATAGCGGATTGATGGACATACCACTTGAAAAGCATGAAAAAGCAAACAAACATTTTACAAGTGTGAAAGTGGCTGTAAATGCACCAGGGATGACGCTTTTTGTGTCATTACCGCAAAAATGCGATAAGTGAATATGGAACTGTTGAAGAAAATGAGTACAATTGGTTTTGTCTCGGACTGAATGGTCCTGGACCAGAAGTTGGTCAGTCCTTACTAGATAGATGGAGAAGTAAATGCTCAGGAAAATCGCGTCCTCTTTTTTAATTGCCTCAGCCCTCGTGGGTTCGATGGCAGCTCCGTCCAAAGCCGATGACAGCACCTTCCAGAATATCGTTTACTTTCCAGTAAGAGTTATCGGAAGCAGTGTTGGCATGGTAGTTGGCGTTCCTCTAGGTTTTACCAAAGACGGCACGAAAGGCTACATCAAAGCCACCCAGTGGGTTGCTGGTAAAGCCGGCAACGAAGACGAGAAGTATCACCAAATCTTTGGTGGCATCGTAGGTGGTCCTTTCGGTCTCATCGGCGGTGGCGCTTACGGTATGTTTGACGGCATGGTGCATGGTGCTAAGAGTGGTTACTCAGAGCCCTTCAGCAAAGAAGCTTTCACGTTCAAAGACGAGTAAGATTCGCCCGGCCCGGGCAAAATTTCAGCAGGACCTGAGCTACTCGTAGCCAGTCCTTATTATGTAACTTAGTGGAGAGACTATGAAAAAGAAGGTATTTGCAATCGTTGCAGCCTCAGTTATGGCGATTGGCTTAGCAGCCCCGTCGATGGCTGATGGACCATTGAGCTCCGTTGGAGCACTTGCAGGTTCGACATCGGCGGTTATCGTCGATACTCCGGAAGGCGTTCTGTACCATTCGCTATGGAATTGCCCTTACAAAACTCAGAGAACTTTGGCCGAGCACTTTGGTGATTCAAATGGCATGGGTCAAAATCTGGTTGGCGCAATGCTCGGAATTCCAGTCGGAGTCGTCTGGGGCGTTCCTTACGGCGCTATCGCCGGTTTCCGTCATGGCATGACAGTTGGCTGGGACAAACCTTTCAGCACCGAGTCATACATGGTTTGGGAAGACGATAAATAAATTGGTCAAAGTTGCGTGATATCGGGAGAAGCCAAGCTCCCGATATCATTTTTGGAGAGTGGGGGAAAGATGACAAAGAAAACTCTAGGTCAAGTAATGATGTCGTTCACGATGCTCGCGTCGTGTGCAGCTCCAGCTTTGGCCTTGGATTATGAAGCGAAACCCGTAACATGGGTATTGATGGCTCCGTTCCGTACAGCTGGTGCTTTAACCGGCGCTGCGGTTTCCGGATTAGTAAGTGGTCCTATGGACAGTGGTTACCATGGCGGATTGAAAGGCACCAAACACGTTGCCGGAAAATTCGGCGATGAAGAAGGCGCTGGTCAAACCGTGGCCGCAGTTCCACTGGGTGGATCGGTCGGTATGCTCGTAGGTGGTGGACAAGGTGTTTATACAGGCCTTGGACATGGATGGAAGAAGGGTTGGGAAAAACCTTTCAGCCGATGGTCCTACATCACAATGGAAGAGAAATAAACCGGGCGATTTTGACAGTTTTGTATTTCTAGGAAAGATGGTGAATCTAAATGCGTAATAAAGCAGTTTTCATGATGCTCGCACTGGCGAGTCTCACCATGGGTCTGGCAACTCCAAGTTTTGCCTACCCAGAGAGACCTGAATCAGCTCGAGTTGTTTACGAGATGTGGTACTTCCCAATGCGTGTAATCAGCATGGGCGTTACTACATTGTGGGATGTGCCCACTGCGGCTTTCTCAGATGGTATTAAAGGCGCTATCGGCGGTACCAAAATGGTTGCTCGCAACCTTGGTAAAGAAGATGGTTCCTACGAAACAGTAGCCGGCGCTCTTGTCGGTGGACCTGTTGGTTTGGTTGCTGGTGGTCTTTATGGTGGTTTGATTCACGGACCGAGCTATGGCATTTACCATGGTTTCGTCGGTTATCCAAGCCCGCATAGCGGAAGCCACAGCATGATTTTCCAGGGCAAGGGCTTCGTCGTTCCTTACGACGACAACTACTAAACCTGGTTCGAACGACCTAGAGAAACTTGGCTCTTAAAAGAGTAAGCGTCGGCCGCGAGGTGACGCTTACTCTTTTGTTTGCGCCGTTTCGCGCTTGGCTTCTAAGGCGCGGAGCTGCAATTCAAATTAGTCACGAACAAAAAATTTTCTAGTTTTGTTATCAAAAGCGCTTGATACACTGAATTTAGAGGGCATAGTAAAAGCAAGACTGTGCCGGGGAATCACGTTCATATGGAGATCGCGAGAGATCGCAGGGCTGGGGCTAAACGAATAGGCGAGCTTCTTGTCGCAGCGGGCGTCATCAGACAAGAAGTGCTGCTTGAAGCACTCCAGATTGCTAAAAAATCGAGCACGCCGGTTGGGCGTGTACTTCTCACCATTGGCGAATTGAGTGAGCGCGACTTGCTTGCTGCTATCGAAATTCAGTCGATGCTGCGCGAGAATTTGATCTCGAATGAGTTCGGCATTCGCGCATTATCCGTTTGCATAACCGGCAAGGTGCCTCTAGAAGAGGCGTTTCGTCGTTTGGGATTCAAACCCCCGGCAGAGCGAGAAGTCGTCGCTACAGGGGAGCTAGGCGAGATATTGATTTCCGCCGGCGTAATCACGCCACCAATTTTGGAAGAGTGTCTCAGGCAGAGTGAAGACAATAACCTGCCGCTCGGTCGCTGTCTGGTTCTTGCCAGAGCGGTGTCGTCGAATTTGTTGACCTCGGCGTTGACGGCTCAGGTGCTGGTTCGCGATGGAAAGATTACTTATGAGCAAGCAGTCGCCGGTCTGCAAGCGGCTCATCGCAAGCAGCAAACCATTGAGCAGTCGCTTTCTGAAACTGGTGCGATGCGGGTTAAGGTCGATGAGCGCTATGTCAAAGTCGGCGATTTGCTGACCAAGGCGGGATTGTTGTCGGAGAGCGATAAAGTTTCGGCGATTGAGAAAGGGCTTGTAGAGAACATTCCGGTTGGACAGGTTTTCGTTCAGCTTGGTTTGATTTCTCCTAGTGTTCTTGAAGAAACGCTTAAACTGCAGCGTTTGGTGGGTGAAGGGCAAATTACATCTCTGCAGGCTGCGGAAGTTTTGCGTCAAGCAAATGCGCGTGGCGTGCCGGTCGACGTAATTACAAACGAGCGCAGTTACAAGACTCAAGAGGTTGAGGCGCTCAATCGGTTGTTGATTCTTGTGCGCAAAGCAGAACTGATTGGTCCGACGGAATTGCAACGCGCCGAAATTATTTCGCGCGATTTGAAGATGACGTTAGGCGAAGTCATTCTTTCCAAAGATATGATTCCGCAGAAGCTTATAGAAGCCACTGGACAAGCCAAGAAATTGATGGACGATGGTATCGTCACTGAGAAGCATGCGATCAAAATCTTGAGCTTCTGCAGGAGATCTGGTGTCGCATTTTCGGAGGCACTAAAGTCGGTGCCACCTGATCATGACGTGGAAGATTATGATGAACCGGAAGAGCCGGAGGAAGAGTCGAAGAGCGACTTCCTGGGCGGCATCTTCGGGATGTTCAACAAGAAGAAGTGATCGCCCAGCGCTTTGCTTTTTCGAATTAGCGTTCGCATCTGTTTTGTTGGACGATTTGTTCAGTATTCGGCTGCAATTCGCAGCTTCTGCAATTGCCGGATTGGTTTCGAAGAGCGTTTTAAAGCCTGCGCCAACATCAGTTATTCTGGGCATATAAAGGTATGTTCGTCATCCCGACGTCGCTATCTAATTTCGATGCCAATTGGTTTCAAACCGAAGAGCTTACTATTTCTCACTGCCGTTGTATGGCAGACGGGCTGCTACGCAGCGCCCGCTGCGGAGCCAATCGGAGAGCCAACCGCCGGTAAACTCTCCAAAGGCTTGGTCGGCACAGTAGAACAATCGACAAGCGATTCGGGTAAGGTTGAAGGCAATCTAAAAGTTTCAGAGTCTAATGCAAAAGATATGGCACCAGATACAGTACCAACACTTGCAGATATGTCTGCGAAAGTTGAGAAAGACTCTGAGCGCAATCTGGGCGATTCCTTATTGACTGGATACCGTTTTATGAAGTCTTGTTCGTATGCAAAAGCACTTGATGCTTTCAATGTCGCCGCGCGTGAAAATCCAGCTTCGGCTGAACCACACTTCGGCCGAGCCTTGGCTCTCATAGGACTCAGCCGCCGTGAAGAAGCTCTGAAAGAATTTAAGCTCACCATGCTCTTGGACCCATCTTCTCGCATGGCCCACAAATGCCAAAGAGAGATTGATTTTGGAGGACTTCAGAAAATCGACCATAGCAATCAGCCACGGAATATTACGACAACAGATTTAGAACGAACTACTAGCGAAATCACCAATTGTGCGGCTAAGGAGATTCAACGAATTCAAGCCGACACATTACGTCGAGCCGAATCGATGCGCAAGATGGATCGGCAAGCGATCAGCCCTTACTCCGGTGGCGGCACCAGATATTCCAGATACTCCAGATATTCCGGCGATTCCAGATATTCCAGATATTCTCGCCACTCAAATTCCAGACATTCAAACTATTCGAGTGGCAGCACATCCGGCGGCCGATCCAGTGGTTTCGCCTCTCGTGATTCAGACAGCGCGATTCGTGCCAGAGCATTATCTCAGGATGTGCGTTTGCGAGGTGAAGCGCTTAGAGACTCGGCTACAGGTTTAAATTCGTCGATGTCCAGTCGACCTTCAGAATCATCCGGTGTTTATCTAACACCACACGGCACTAATTTGGGCCTTGTCCCGAGTTTAGTTGAAAAGTTTGGTGATCCCCTCCAGGACTAGCCTGGTATGGTTTCGGTTGCAACACCAGAACCCAATTCAAGAGGATCAACCAATGAACAAATCATCGAACGTAAAG
>Ga0163149_10000046_pt1 | contig 137906 bp, 110 predicted proteins | sample OliLakLV19MP5G1_FD_148604 | JGI IMG/M metagenome (GOLD analysis project Ga0163149, IMG submission 148604) | Freshwater microbial mat bacterial communities from Lake Vanda, McMurdo Dry Valleys, Antarctica - Oligotrophic Lake LV.19.MP5.G1 | ecosystem: Environmental > Aquatic > Freshwater > Lake...
AGCCTCCAGCTTTTGTTTTGTCTAAATTTAAAACTGAGAATTTGGATTAAATGTTCCGGCTGACAAGTGGCAAACTTTTCGGCTGCCATTCTTGCCAAACTGGCACACTTTTAGTTTGCCAGAAACAGTTCGCTTTGTGAAACGAGGAGAATTTACCTCGAAGTCGAACTATCTTTTTTGACTCAGTCAAAGTTACCGGCATTGTTATTGCCTCCGCTGCGCCGCATCAGATACGGCCACGAGTTCGAACGGAATGATCGACTGCTGTGGCGGTTGGTGCGGTTTGGTTAAGTTGTTTGGTCTAGTAAGTTCGACTATTATCAAAAAATCGCAGCATCAATCACATGGGGTTTCCCCCAAACCAATCCAAGCCGAAATCAGGTCGTAGGCTTTCCAGCGTCTCGTGAATCAGACCGTAGAGTTTCCAGCGACTGCGTTCTAAGCGTCGCCTTCGAACTTTAATGACGCCGAGTTGATGCAGTACCGCAACCCAGTCGGATTCGGTCCGTCTTCGAAAACATGCCCGAGATGCGCATCGCATTGAGCACAATGCACTTCCACTCGTTTCATAAATAGAGCACGATCTTCTTCTGTTTCGACAGCATCCGGATTAATAGGCTGGTAGTAACTCGGCCAGCCTGAGCCCGAATCGAATTTAGTGTCGGAATGGAAAAGTTCTTTGTCACAGCATACGCAAAGGTAGCGACCTTTATCTTTCGAATCCCAATATTTCCCGGTGAAGGCACGCTCGGTGCCCTTCTCGCGAGTGACACGATATTGGTCGTCATTAAGCTGTTTTTGCCATTCTTCTTTAGATTTGACGATCTTTTTGTTGGTTTCGTTGGTCATAATTTTTAAACCACATAGCTCACAAGACATACCTGACCTTGTTTTTATAGCACGTAGATAGCGCCGGCATAAAATCGGACAGCTTTGCGCAACTTTTCAATAAGCGCCGTGTAATAGCAACGAAGGGAGTTGGCGGACCGTTTAGGAAAACCGACATGGAGTGGATAGTATGAAAATGAGTAAGGCGAACAAGCCGACGTTATTGATAGTAGGATTGCTGACGGTCGTGGGGCTTTCTGTGACGCAGTTTGTGCCCGCCTGGGCAGGCAAAACCTTGACGCAAGCGCTGATTGACCCTGAGATGGAAACAGCGCTCGCCAATCGTTTCAAAAAGCGTTTCTACAACCTGATTGATGCCAATGACGAGCAGAAGTCGAAGCTCTCCAGTTTGTTCAGCAGACAACTCGATGACGCGCGACCGATTCGAGCGCAGATACGAGAAGAAGTGATGGATTTGTCGGACTTGATTGCCGACGAAAGTGCATCGGATGAAGCGATCAGGAAGCAGGTCGCGGAGATTCGTGAGCTGCGCGAGAAGATCCAGGAGAAGCGTCTAAACACGATCCTCGAAGCGCGATCCGTGCTCAGCAAGGATCAGAAGAAGATTGTTTCCAATCGACTAAAAGGAATCATGACCGGCAATCCGCGCCTGGGATGGCTGAGAGCGACCGAATAAAACAGCTCTTTGCTGAGCGAGGTATATATGCTAGGAAGTGGCTCTTTATGGCCTCAACGCAAACTGACTCAAACCTGGACCATGGGTCAAGTGAATAATCAGAGGAACGCGACTGAAATCACCATACTTGCCGACGCGGACCTCGTCGGCAAGACTCGCTCGGGTGATAATAAGGCGTTCGAAGTGCTGGTTCGCCGATATCAAAAACTCGTGTACAACGTCATTTATCAAATGACGCGCAATCATGAGTCGGCATCTGATCTGACGCAAGACACTTTCCTTAAGTCTTACAGAGCGCTTCCTGGCTTTGATACCACTAAGAGTTTTAAACCATGGTTGTTGAAAATCGCAACCAATACATCGTTAAATTCGATTCGCGATCGCAAAGGACAACAATCGCTGGACGAATTACTTGAGGCAAACCCTCAGGCAGAACCCGCATCAGCACAGGATCTTGAGCAAGAGGTCGAGTGGAGAGTTTCACAACACCAGCTTTTCGAAGCGCTCGGCCAATTACCGATGCAGCAAAGAAGAGTGTTCGTTTTGCGATATCAACACGATTTGCCGTATGAGGAAATCGCCGATGTGAGCGAGCTTTCGGTGAGCTCAGTGAAGTCACTTTTGTTTCGAGCCCGAGAAAATCTGAGAAAAATTCTTTCGGAACCGGTTGTAATTTCAAAATAATTCAAAAGGCATATGTTCGAAAACTCGCTAAATAATTGAAAGACCAGATGGTGATAACGATGGATGAATCTAAACACAATAAATGCGACCAAATACGTGAGCAGCTTATAGAACTTGTAGATCGGGAATCCATCGGCGTCACGCCCGGCAACTCGGGTATGGAAACTTTGCTTGTCGATGGAGAGTCCGCAAAAGAGCATGTCGAGAATTGTTCTGCATGCCGAATTTGGAAGGACCAAACACTGGAGATGATCGACGTAGCGCACTCGCTTCCGCAATTCGATGTTTCCGAGAGCCTGACGCAAAGCATCTTACGCGGAGTAGAGCAAGAAGATCGAGTCAAACAACATCGCTTGGCCTGGGTAGTTTATGGTTCTGCTCTTTCGCTTTTCCTCTACGTATTACTCTTCGGAGACGCTTATGAATCAGTCTGGGGCATAGGGTCGTGGATCGTGGGATTGGGGACGATGATCGTTCTAAAAATGATCGTCACTGAACATCCCAAGAAAGAAAGACAGGTGATATGAAGCTTTCGCACAGCAAAGTGAAACGTGGTGGCGCGGCGACGAATGACGTCGCTCCTATTCCGCCGGCGGAGCTGAATGAGCGTAGTCATCAATTGATTATGCCGGGATGTTCTGTCGCCAACTCCTTCTTTAGCGGACGTAGGAGCGACCTCATTCGTCGCCGTTACACACCATTGGCGGTGTTAGTTTCATTACTGGTGGCAATCAATTTATTTGCAATCGAACCGGCAACCGCGCAGTTTACTGAGCAAGCTGCGGAGCAACCCGCTGAGCAAGCCGCAAGGCCGACTGAAACGAGAAACCGGGGTGAAGTTTCCAAACCGCATGACACCACTGATAGTGCAGCGCAATTAGATAACTTTACTAGAGCGAAACAACAGGCTGCGGAAAACAACATCCGCGAAGGCTCCGCGGAACTGGAACGCGAGGCCTCTCTGGCAGCAGAGGTACAAGATGCGGCACGCTTCAAAAACTTTTCCCGTTTCCTGCCGCCTCAATGGCGCACAGCATTGATTCAATCTAGAAAAGCCCATAGACCAGGGCCGCTGATCGTGTTTCGCCAGTGGGCACAGGAGCGCAAGCCGTTTGGTGCCACACTACTATTCTGTTTGTTCTTCGGATTAATAGGCACAGCGTTTTTCCCAAGACAGATAGCCGTCGCGCAAGAGCGCTGCAGAAGCGAGTTCTGGAAGTGCCTGGGAACGTCAATCCTGATCGGCATTACTTTGCTAGTCACAGTTAGAATTTTGAATTCATTGCTGATTGCACACGCACTATCTACGGTGCTAATTGCGATGTTACAACTCGCCATGATAGCCGGACTCAGCGTCGGTGTTGCGTTGATTGGAGAAGGTTTAACCAGAGGAAATTTGGCGAAATCAAACTACTTCCTCACCCATCCTCGTGTAGCGACATTCACGAAGATCCTGATTGGCAGCGTCATCATCGCATTGATCGTGCAAATCCCAGGTGCCGGTTTGTTACCACGAATTGGAATCAGAATCGCACTGTTAGTCGCGATTCTCGGTTTCGGTGGTTTGCTGAAAACTAAATTCGGGACAGAGCCCACGTCAACGCGGTGAGGCTACTCTTCGAGCTGTCCGCCTAATGACGTATTGTCATTGATCCATGCTGCCGCAGCAGTCGCGACTACGATAACGGCCAGACCCATAAGGAATGACATAAAGGACCTCAAAACAGGGGAGTTACAGCTATTGGCTAGCTGCGGACAGTGTACAAGTTATATTGAAAAGTAGATCGTTCTATTGCCGGATTAATCATTAAACTGCAATCAGGTTGTCATCACCCTGACAGCCGTCCATATCGGAGCGAAGCCGTACAAGGTGACACGAGCCGCGATAAAATCATAAGACCGACGGAGACAAAACCGCATGAAACGGGTTCTGCTATCCCTATTAGTCGCGCTCTCTTTGCCAATGGGGACTGTGGCTCAAACGTCACAGAAGCCCGATTTGCCTGCGAGCCCGATTTGCCTGCGACGACTCTCGAGGAGTTCGTCGACCGGGCTAAATCTGGACAGACTGTCCACCAGGGTCCGGAAGTAGTCGCAAGTGCTCGATCTAAACAGCAATCGAAGATGCGGTGATTAAACCTCGTCAATCGGTCGCAGCAGCGCTTCCAGATCATCTTCAGTAAAGGCTTGTCCGGTGTTTCCGCTTTCATCAAAAATGCTTCCGGCAAGCTCGCGTTTACTATCTTGAAGTGCCACCATCCGTTGCTCGATGGTGCCTTTGGCAATTAGTTTATAAACGAATACTTTTTTCGTCTGCCCAATCCGGTGGGCGCGGTCGGTCGCTTGTTCCTCCACAGCTGGATTCCACCAGGGGTCGTAGTGAATCACAACATCGGAAGCGGTAAGATTTAAACCGGTGCCACCAGCTTTGAGGCTGATCAGGAATATTGGAACGTCACCATTTTGAAATTGCTTCACTGGTGTGGCGCGATCTTTTGTTTCGCCTGTGAGGGTGACAAATTTCAGACCCTCGCGCTCTAGCGCGACAGCGATCAAGAACAACATGCTTGTGAATTGCGAGAACAAAAGAACTTTTCGTCCTTCTTCCGTGAGCTGAATCAGCATTTCGATCAGCATATCCAGCTTCGCACTTTTGGTAACGTTTTTGGCAGCTTCTAGCTTCACGAGCTGCGGATGACAGCAGGTTTGTCGCAATTTCAAAAGTGCGTCCAAGATCATGATGCGACTGTGTTTGAATCCCTTCTTCGCAATCTCGTCACGAACGCGTTTCGTTGTTGCCAGCCTTACCGTTTCATAAAGGTCACGTTGCTCGCCCTCCAACTCGACATGTTGAATGATGATTGTCTTATCGGGAAGTTCTGCCGCTACTTCTTTTTTCGTCCGTCGAACAATAAACGGTTTGATTCTTCGCGCTAGCTGAGCGCGTTTAGTGCGATCTCCCAACTTCTCAATCGGGTCGCGGAAGTGCTGTTTAAAAGTCGCATGATCGGATAACAAACCCGGCAGTAAAAATTGATACTGCGACCACAACTCGCCAAGGTGATTTTCAATCGGTGTGCCGGTGAGACAAAATCTGTGTTTCGCTTTTAATCGACGAGCTGCTTGCGCCAGTTTCGTTGTGTGATTTTTGATCGCTTGCGCTTCGTCAAGAACCACACCATGCCAGTTGATCGAACAGAAGGTTTCATCACGACTCAATAGCGGATAGGTTGAAATAACCAGATCTGCGTCCTTCAGTTCAGAAATACGAGCGGCCCGCTCGGCACCGTGGAATGACACCACTTTCAATTGTGGTGCAAATTTCTCCGCTTCGGAAATCCAGTTCGGCTGAACGCTGGTTGGACAAATCACCAGATATGGTGCCGTGAGAAATCCGGCTTCTTTTTCGAGACATATGTGAGCCAGGAGCTGGACGGTCTTTCCAAGTCCCATATCATCTGCGAGAATTCCACCGAATTCTTGCCTTGCCATAAATTGCAGCCAGGTCAGACCCTCTAACTGATAAGGTCGCAGCTCAGTTCTAAAATCTTTTGGCGGCACGGCAGGCTGCAGAGTTTTCAAAGCCCTCAACCGTTCCACCAGGTCCAGAATTTTCTTTCCTCCGATCCAGTTGGACTTCGAGAGTGTCTCATCATCAAAGATTTCGACAGCTTCAGCAAGCGGAATTTTATCGGGGTCGAGACCTTTTTCTACAAACTCTTGCACCAATTTCAAAACAGATTTGATTCGATCGAACGGCAGACTTATTAGGGTTCCATCAGGCTGCGCAGCAATAAATTTGCCGTCGTGATTGAGTGTCTCAATGGAATCACCAATCGAAGACGATCTGCGAAGGCCTTTAATCGCGGAGAGCAGCAAAGGCAAAAGCGGCACAGGCTGACCGTTCACCTCGATGTTCAAAGCCAGTGAGAACCACCAATTGCCGTCGGATTCGGCTTCAAATTGCATCGTATCGGAGTCAACTTCAATCGGGGATAGTTTCTTTTCAGTTTCTTGTGAAATTTCCCAACCTTTCGAACGCAGCCCTTCAACGGCATCGCCATCGACTGTCGCCCAGTCGCCCATGTTTTTTGCAACATAAAACGATTGATCGACCGCGTCCTTCAACCCGAATCGGAACGCCGAGACTTTAGTGAAACCCAGCTCCGACAGCTGGTTCGGAACGTCTTTTAAAACTTCATCGTCGTAAGATTCGATGATCAGCTTTCCGGATTCATCGAAATAAGGCTCTCTCAACGCACGCGGATATTTGGTGGACACAATTGCCACGCGGACATTATCGCCTTGCTCCGCGACGATGCTTTTATCTACAGCAACATCGGCCTGACAGGTCAGATTTTGGACGGTAAAGTTGGCCACCGGTTCGATCAGAATCTTCTCGACCGCACCCGCGGCAGGCGGAGTCGGTATCATTCCGCTCAATCCCAATTGATGAAGAATGATTGGAAGATTTTTCGTTTCGCTAGTGGTCAAAGGCGGAATGGCAAAAATCGAAACGAGCACATCTTTATCCATCTCGATTTTCACAGGACCACAGGCACCACTGGCGGTGTCTATGTACCAGGGCGCAAACCATTTCAGACAAGGATGGTTTGTTTCTCCATCTTGCGCCTCGACTGTCAGCGACCACTGTTCATGCGGCCCCTTTTCCCAGGCTACGACGCCGTCCAGCTCAGGACCTGATTTTAGCAACAGACCAGTTTCGGAATTTAAATGACAGCGGTTGGTCTCCAGAATCCGATTTAGCAATAATCGCATCATGACCGGATCGGACTCGCGGCTCAAACTCGAGGCGCCATAAAAGTAGCGCCCGCCCCTGGCGGCCACGACCTGGAAAAGTTCGAAGATATCGTAGTCTTGATCGGTTATGTACGCGGGGCGAGAACGAGAAAGAACATTCTCTATTGTTATCGCTTTTTTTGCGCCGAAGGTTCCGTCTTTCCGAATCGGCACTGACGCGAATTCAATCCTTGGAGCAAATGTTGGGCTATTCGCTTGGATAATATAGAGAAGAGCGTTGCCTGCGCCCGACTTCCCGCGACCAGCAGACTGTTTGCGAACGTCAGCCAGACGCTGAAAGTTGGCGATCGCCATGAAACTGTTTTTTACTTCCGGTGCGAGTAAAGGTTCAGTGCCTCTAAACTTTGCAGGAGCACTGCTGCCGGGCTCAAACAGCGATTGACTATGATCAGCCAAGTCGGAGAGATCACCGACATCTGTTTTGTCGCTAACACCCCCGGGGTAATTTTCTTTGATTTCCTGATGTTCAATAAACGCCAGCAAGAGCGCAGCAGTATGTTTGCAGTCTTCGCCGACGGGACAAGAACAACCAGTGCTGATCAGCGAAGTACCGTCATTCTTCAGCGTCAACCGCGAACGGTAGACTTCCATGTTGGAGCCGGAGACTTCACCGAGCACATTGCCGTTGGCTGATAGTGTGTAGTGAAGAACTTTTCGCCTGCGGAAATAATCCTTCGCCTTGCTCATCGTGTACGCGTCATAGTACGAGATCAGCTTTTGCTTTTGTTGCGCAAATGACACGGTAGCTCTCCCGAACACTCGATTGCGACGACCGAGCCACACGCGAAGTGCGGACTCGGGTCAACATAATTGTATAGTCGCAGTCGCCTAAAATGTCGAGATTCGTTTCAAATCAACTGAAAATTGCGATCAATTTCACACAGAGAACTCTCCGAACTCGCAATGCTCGAGTCTTTTGTTCAAACGGCAAGTTTCGCTGTGCGTATCGCCGCGCCCGGCTAACCCTCACGCCACGCGTGAGGGAAGGGAATTCTCCACCTGCAGTTGACGGCTGGCTTCCATAATTCGCTCATAGATAGAGCGAACCTTGGCAGAAATTCTGGGGTCAGAACAAGACAGTCCAACCAGATCGATCACTTCGCGTTCGCGAGCGACATCGCGTGATGGAATCTTCAGTTCTTGCTTCAGCTCGCCGACTCTGATGGCTAATGTCAGGCGCTCCTCAAGTAATGCTGCGATTTTCGAATCGGAGCGATCGATTTCGCGGCGAAGATCTTTGAGTTCTGCCATCAGTGATTCGTAGCCGTTCATTTTGTGTACGTTATTGCCGGCATTTTCTGCATCAGGTGTTTCTTGGACCGGTTTAATCAAATGCGGGCTGCACAGAGTTCTACCGACAGCGTGTGCGATTGGTTCTATGCTGCGCAAAATGTCGATCATATCTTGCATGGAAATCGCCTGACGAGCGTCAGAAACGGATTTCTCAGGATCTGGATGGCACTCGATCATCAGTCCATCTGCACCACAGGCAATGGCAGCTCTAGCCAGATCGGCAACCAGTTCGCGGCGACCGCAAGCATGCGATGGATCGACAAGAATAGGCAGGTGAGTCATTTCACGAAGAGCAACTACACCACCGAGGTCGAGCACGTTTCTGGTTTGATTGTCATAACTTCTGATACCGCGTTCGCACAAGATCACCTGGGTGTTGCCACCGGCAAGGATGTATTCGGCTGCGCTGACGAGTTCTTCGAGCGTTGCGGCCAATCCTCTTTTCAAAATCACAGGCTTGCGAAGTGTGCCGATGTGTTTGAGAAGTTCGAAGTTTTGCATATTACGGCTGCCGATTTGCAAAACGTCAGCTGTGTGAACAGCGATATCTGCTTGTTTTTCAGACATTACTTCAGTGATGATCGGAAGCGAATATTTTTTGGACATGTTGGAGAGAATGTTGAGACCTTCTTCACCAAGACCCTGGAATGCGTAAGGCGAAGTGCGTGGTTTGTAGCAGCCGCCGCGAATGGCGCTGACGCCTTGACCGCGCAGTGCGCTACCGACAATTTCCATTTGTTCTTCTGATTCGACAGAACATGGTCCGGCGACTATCAATAAGCTGCGTCCGCCGACCGTGATGCCATCGGCAATTTCAACGATTGTGCGTTTTTTAGTTTCGTTCTGGCTGGCTTTCATTTGGTTAGACATGGTTTCAATTCCTCAAGTAATAAAAATGACCGACTCCTTGTGGGCTAGCCCCGGTCGGTCATCTAAGTTGCTTGAGTTCAAGCGTCCTCGACTACCGTCCGGGGCATCTAAAGGAGAAGTACCAGAACCATGATGTCTGCAGCGCGTTGACCTCGGCGATTCGTCGCAGCAAACAGCGGGTCGGTTGACCCTTTTTCATTGCTGCATTGTGCTGACTACCGTTCATTACTCAACCTTGTTGGATTCTCTAAAAACAAAAAAGACCGCTTGCTTACTGCATGCGGTCCACCTCGGGTATTCACAACGTGAATTACGTCACCCCAGGCGAACCTCCATAAACCAAAAAAAGAATCCGAACTTACGCATTTTTCTAAATCTTACTTCTGAGAGGGCGCGACGCCCAGTGACGAACATGCCAACATCCTAAGCGAGGCAAAGGACATCGTCAAGAGAATTTAAACTTCCGTGAACAATTGAGAATCAATTCGGTCAATTCCCGGACAGTTGGGAAATTCGGCATTGCAAAGCGGATAATCGTTTACATTAGATATAGATCCCCTCTGATTCCAATCAATAAGATGAACATACTTCTAGCAATCGATGGTTCCGCCTACTCACACGCTGCTGTGGACGAGCTTCTCAGCAGACCCTGGCCGGCCGACACGCACGTGATGGTCCTCTCCGTCGTGGAAGCTTTCCATCCTGAATACGCCGGCTGGCAGGCAGATTATGTCCCCGCTGCCATGGAAGCCCAGAAAGAGGTTTTCGATGTAGCCCGGAAACTGGTCAATGAAACGCTGGAGCTCTTGGCGCCAAAGTTTGGCGGCGAGCAATTGATCGCTGAAGTCAAAGAGGGCAACATCAAACACGAGATCATCGAAACCGCACGCAATTGGCCGGCGGATCTGGTGATCATGGGCTCGCACGGTCGCAAAGGCATAACGAAATTTTTGCTCGGCAGTGTTTCTGAAGGTGTTTTGGCGGATGCGCCTTGTTCAGTGGAAATCATCAAGCTCAAAGATCACAGTGCCCACGCCTAGTTGAACGCCAAGTATTCAAAACAAAACGATTGTCTTCAATAGATGATTTTATAGATTTTTGCGACGTGCTAAACTCCTCGAATGCTTCCTGTAGAGCAATCATGTTTTTGGCTGGCAACACGCGAAGGGTACGTCGCCAACCCTTCAGTTCAAGGCGAAACCACCGCCGACTTCGCCATTATTGGTGCGGGTTTCACTGGTTTGTGGACTGCGCATTTTTTGAAACGGTTGATGCCGGACGCTGAAGTTGTCGTCGTCGAACAATCAGTCACAGGCTACGGCGCCAGCGGACGCAACGCCGGAATTGTCAGCACCAGCATCGACCACACGCACAACCTCGCCATCAGTCACTTCGGACAAGAAGAAGCCTCTCGTTTGGCTCGTCTTGGTTTACAAAACATTGACGAGCTGGAATCCTTCGCAAAGGACTGCGACTTCGAACGAACCGGACAACTGCAAATCGCACTGACGCCTGGTCACATGGAAGAATGCCACCGCAATCTGGATGTGGCTTCCAGCCTCGGTCTGGAAGGCTTCCGAATTCTGTCGCAAGAAGAGATACAAAAGGAAGTGCACTCGCCACTTTATCTTGGTGGCTTGTTTGTTCCTGGTGGTGGCAACCTCAATCCAATTAAATTGGTGGATAAACTAAAGACTGACATCGAAGAACTCGGAGTCAAGGTCTACGAGAACTCGCCTGTAATCAGCATCGACAACGGTGTCGTCACGTGCAAGCACGCGGAGATCAAAGCCAAGAAAATAATTTTGGCAACCGACGCATACACTCACCATCTAATGCCAAGTTTGCTCTGGCGTTTTATTCCGCTCTACGACTACATTCTGGTCAGCGATGTTTTAAGCGCAAAACAAAAAGACGCAATCGGTTGGCACAATCGCCAGGGCATGGTGGATGGACGCACGTTCTTCAACTACTATCGTCTAACGGCTGACGATCGGGTTCTATGGGGAACCAGCGAAGCGGTTTATTATCCGCCCAACAAAGTCGATGAAACATGCGACCACTCGCAGCGACACTACGATTCCTTGCGAGCGAGTTTTAAACGACATTTCCCGGACGTGGGAGACATCGACTTTCCTTACGGCTGGGGCGGTCCCATCGCGTCAACAACAAGACTGACGCCTTTCTTCGGCACCGCGCATGGTGGCAATGTGGTTTATGGTCTCGGCTATACGGGGCATGGAATTGGCACCACTCGAATCGCCGGAAAAATTTTGGCGCACATTGCAGCTGCAAAAGAGAGCGAACTGTTGTCACTGAAGATGGTCACGAATAAACCGTTTCCATATCCGCCGGAACCGTTGCGCTCGTTATCGGTCAATGCGGTGACGTCATCACTTATGAAAGTAGACAAAGGAGAGAATCCAAATCTGCTTTTAAAAATGCTCGACATAATGGGAATTGGATTTTCCAGCTAGAAGTTGTCGAGAGTCGCATAAAGTGGCGAATCCAAGCTGTAGATAATCGGTACGTATTTAGATCAATACAGAAACCTTGTTCCAATTGATGATCAAAATTGGTTAGAGATTTTTGGAACATCGAACGAAATGAGTTGCAAAACCGTTCGATTCTTAAATGCAAATCGATTCTGAGCGCAAGATTGAAGCCGACTGAATTCAGCAAGGGCAGCCGATCTCATGCGTTTGAATTTACTGATGCGCGGACTTTACCTTCCTCACTCTTGCAACAATAGTGGTGCAAAGTTAGAGCAAATTTAGGAACAAAGGTTTCAGCACCTCGTCACCTTTCGGGTAGTTGGCAAACCGGTGCCAGAGAGCCTGCATATGACTGGGTTCCATCAAACTTTCATTTTTGAGTCGTCGATCGAATTTATTGATCGGGGTGCCGGTTTCTCGATTCAAACTAAACCAGGAGAGTATTTCTATGAATAAAAACCTGACCCGCGCGTCATTGGCGCGCGCCGTCGCATCCAGCAGGTTGGCTGGTTATTCTTTGTCTGCCGTGGTGGCACTATCATGTTCAATAGTTGGGGCTACTGACGCGGACGCCGCAAGCAAACGTCTGTATCGCGGAAGCATCAGCCAGAGCGTATATGCAGCCGATCGCCTGATGACGAAAGGGAAGTACGCAGAAGCCGCCAAGTATTATCAATCGGCACTGAAGAAAAATCCGAAAGATACCAACGCGAACATCGGATATGGCTTGGCTCTTGCTAAACAATTCAAACTCGATGGTGCCGACGAACAATTCAATAAAGCATTGAAACGCGATCCAAACAATCCTGGTGCTCACGCAGGCAAAGCCCTGACTATGCTGCACAGATTGAATTCTTCATCGAACACGATTCGAAAAAACAAAGACAACATATTAAGGGAAGCGGAAAACGAAGCACGCAAAGCAATCGACTCCGACAGATCCACTCCGGAAGCGCACTACGCGCTCGGTATGGTTTACAAAGAGCAAGGGAAATTTGGTGATGCTGCCGGAGAAATGAAAAAAGCACTTCAGCTTGATTCGCAATACTCCGATGGTTACACGGGTCTCGGCATGATCCAGCTTGCTCAAAATAATTCAGGAGCAGCCGCATCGAATTTCAAACAGGCGGTTCGACTCAACACCGGCGACTGGACAGCGCACTACGGGCTCGGTCAGTCACTCTTGAATCAGGGACAAACTGATGCAGCGCTCAAAGAATTGAACATTGCGCAGTATCAATTCCCGAACAGTTGGCCTGTTCGATTGGCTTTAGGAAAAGCATTCGAGATGCAAGGCAACACGGTGGCCGCGATTCGCGAATATCAAGAATCGATTCGGATTAAACCTGAAAACGCAGCCGCATATCTGGGCGTGTCGAACGTTCGCGAAGGTCGTGGTGACCTGGAACTTTCGATCGCAGAACTGCGTTCTGGTCTGGAGTTAATGCCCAACAACGAAGATTTGCTTCTGCGAATCGCCGATCAAAGTTTGCGCGTTGAAAAAATTGATGATGCAATCAAGTCATACGAAGGTGTTCTTGGTGTGGCGCCAGGAAACGCACGCGCAGCCGATGGGCTGACCACCGCGTACTTCTTGAAAGCGCAAAAAGAAACCACCGGCGGTTACTTCGGTGACAGTGATTTCGACCATGCTCTTTCAATGATCGATCGCGCTGTTCAAATGAATCCAAACGATATGAGATTGCGTCTCGCTCAAGCGAAGCTTCGCGCTCTTGCTGGTGAAGAAGTGAATCTTGCCGGTCTGGGCGCTCCGCAAAATGATGGTGAGCGGGTCAGTTACGCACAAGCGTTAATGGCACAAAACCGTTTTACTGAAGCTAATACTGAAATTCAAACAGTTTTGTCGCATACCAATAATGCTAAACAAGCATTCGGTTTAGCCGATTTGACTTTGATGCTTCACGACCTGGATAATGCTGAAAAGGCTTACAAAAAAGCCGCGACATTCCCAGGTGGTGCCGATCGCAGTCGTCGCGGATTGGCTAAAGTAGCCACTGCGCGCGAAACTGCCAGAAAGAATTTGACTCTGGCAAAGGATATGGCGCGGAAGAAAATGACAGGCAGCGCCGTGGACACATTCCACGAAGCAGTCTTCTCCAATCCAAAGAATCCCGAAGCAAGACTTGGTCTGGCTAAGGCTTTGGAAGATGTTTCCAAAGCCACTCCAGTGCAAATTCGTGAGACCGCATTTCAATATCGCGCTTACATTGCGTTGTCACCTCAACTGCCTCAAAAAGAGCAAGAAAAATTTCTTGCCAAGGCAGACAAGCTAGACTCGAAAGCCGGCAAACGTGAAAAGCGGGATATGGCATCGCGTTAGGTGTTTGACTGCTTGATTGAACAATTAGCGCGCTCTGTATTTTGCAGAGCGCGCTTTTGATTCTGACCGCAGTCGGTTTGAACTGAGAAAAGTTTAGATCACAAAGTGGGTGCACGAACGTCGGAGTTTAGCACCCAAGCCATTATTCGAGCTGATAAAATCCCAAGCAACACAACAAAAACGCAGCTATTTAAACAGCAGACGTCACGGAAACTGGAAAACCTTGTTCCTTATAAACCTCTTGCAGAGACTCATCCAGGGCAACGAGGAATTTGTCTATTTGCTCGTAAGATATCACCAGCGGTGGTTCAACTCGAAGGACACGAGCGTTTATATAGGTACCGGAGATCAATATATTGCGAGCGAATAGTTTTTTGGAAACGATGTAACCCAGGTCGTTGTTGGTGAATTCCATTCCCAACATCAAGCCTACGCCGCGAGCGCTGCTCAAAACTTTCGGGTATTTTTCAGCCAGTTTGCTTAAACGAGGAAGAATGTATTCGCCTTTCTCGCTGGCTTGTTGAAGCAAATTCTCATCGAGCAATACTGATATCGTTGCGATCGCCGCAGCGCAAGCTAATGGGTTGCCACCAAATGTGGTGGTATGAAGAAACGGGTTGTCGATATATTTTTTCCAGGTTGCTGGAGTACCGACGCAAGCGCCGATCGGCATGACGCCGCCACCAAAACCTTTTCCTAAGGCTATCAAGTCGGGAGTGACGCCATCATATTCGCAATAGAACATTTTGCCGGTGCGACCCATGCCGCATTGAATCTCGTCGAAGATCAGCATGGCGCCGTATTGATCGCAAAGTTCGCGTGCAGCCTTCAGATAACCTGGAGGCGCGACGTTGATTCCACCTTCGCCTTGAATCGGTTCAACTAAAAACGCTGCGACTTTGTCGCCGGAGAAATCATTGCATTCAAGCGTCATTCTGAGCGCTTCAATATCGCCGAACGGTAAGTGCGTCCAATTCATCAACGGGAGAAAAGGTTCACGAAAAACCGCTTTGGATGTGCCGCCTAACGAACCGAGACTTTTACCATGGAAACCACCGACGGTGCCTACAAAATGGTGGCGTCCGGTTGTGAGCACTGCCATCTTCAAGCAGGCTTCAACGGATTCCGTTCCGGAGTTGGTGAAAAACGAATAAGTCAAATCACCTGGCGTAATCAACGAAACCAAGTGAGCGAGATAAGTGCGCAGCGGATCGATAAGTTCTTGCGAGTGAATACATTGTTTGTCGAGTTGATCTCTAACGGCCTTAATTACTTTCGGGTGACGATGTCCGACGCTGTAGATGCCGAAGCCGCCCAGCATGTCGATGAACTCTTTACCGTTTAGATCTCTAAAAACAGCTCCATCATCTTCCCACTCAACCGCGGTGTAATCGGTGCTGACCGATTTTCTGTATTTGAGAAAGCCTTCATTGACGTGATCTCGCCAATATTTGGTAGACTCTTCGACCACCTTTTTGCGCTCGCACTCGTTGAGTGTCTTTTTCTCAATCAGGTCGAGTACTTCTTTGGCCGTAGCGTTGGCTTTTTTCAGATCCTGCGACATTTGGTTCAGTTCCCACAAAAGAATTTTGAATATTGAATTCTAGCGCTAAATATATAGATCGCGCACCGCCTTCGATACCGCTTGTCAAGCAGGACTCGACCGGGTTGCGCAAATTTATTAGCCTCATGACAAATACCACAAAGGAACGAATCAGCCGATTCATTCCTTGTACAGCAGCTATACGCGCTTGATCGACTGATTAGTCTTCAGATTGGTCGGCAGCGTAAGGTTCGAAATAAACCTTACGGGCGCCCAAGAAGAAGAAGGCAATAGCCAACCAGCCGAAACAAATGGCGATGAATACTCGCGGGTCAGTTGGTACGAAGTTTTCCATATTACGTTTATTACAACCTTATCTTTGCGACAGGAGCCAATCCAGCGCCATAAAACGAAATCCTGAATACGTTATACCCAGAACCTACTAGTGATTATAAACTTCTGAGCGGTTTCTGCGAGCCTGTCTTAAGAACTATCATCACCAGGACACGAGACGCTGGAATTTGAGAGAGTTCTCATGCTCATGGCAAGCCTGCCGTCGTGTGATATAAAGTACTAAACCTTTTACCAGTTACAGGACCGAGGAATAAGTTGATGAACGCTTCCAGACGGTATTTACCGCTATCGCTAATGCTTTTGCTCGCCGCCTCAGTAGGCAGCGCAAACGCCGGGTCGTTTCTTGACCCGTATTCGCATATCGCGGCTCCACAAGGCACAGCGCCCAAGACCCGCAATTCGCAAAAAGAACCACGGATAGTGCCGCAGGTTGATGAAGTCGAGCAGGCTACCACTTATGTCGCTATGCCCATGGGTCATCTCGCCGAAGACGGTCAGAATAAGAAGAAGAAAGAAGGCGGCGGCGGCATACTCAGCAAGACCACTGGAATTTTCGCTGGTGTCGGCAACGGAGTTGCGAAAAGCGGCAAAATGTTCGCCAACGGCGCAGGTGCTGCTGGCGGCTTGGCTAAGAAGAGCGGCACGCTAATCGGAACCGGCGTCAAGTCGACCGGGGACAAGATCAAAGATTCGAAGGACGCCGTTAGCGACAAAATTGCCAGCAACAAACCAGCCAGCAAGAAAGCAGCCAAGACCGAAAAGCAAAGTCCAAATCGGACTGCATCCGTGGACGACTGGTACACGAAAGAAGCAGCGAATACACTCGCCCACAATAAAGATAATGGCAAAAGAGCCGGTGAGCTCGTCAAACGCGATCCGACTAAACACGCCGGAATTGAAACAGCTTATCTCGGTCAGAAAGGCGGAAAGAAAGCTGGTCTGGGAAGCAAATTAAATCCGTTCAACAAGCTCAGCAAGAAGACTAACGACAAAGACAATAATCAAGTCGAAATCCGCCCAGCAAGCGGTTTCGCCGATGGCGCCGCCAATCCTGACGAAGAAGTGCTCGCTGCAATGCAACGCGAGAAAGCAGCTAAGCTGGCCGCAAAACAAAGTTTAGAATCAGGCGATAAAGAGAAATTCACTCCGATTGTCGCCACTCCTGAGCCTGAGAAAAACACCAGCAAAGTGGCAGCGAAAACTGAATCCAAGAAAAAATCCAAATTCAATATCGTCAAAGCGATGCCAGGATTGCCTTCGTTCGGAAAGAAACAAAAATCGCAACCAACATCAATCGCAACAGCTCCTAAGAAGGACAAAAAAGATAAGCAGACTGAGGTCAAAGGAAACGATCTCGACCAACTTACTGAAGTCGATTCAGTAGCAAAAATCGATCCTAACGCCGAAGAAGATATCACTCCAGCCTCATCGCCAATGGCGTTAAGAACTGGTGACAAAAAGATCGATGCCGCTACACCTAAGGGTCAAGCCCACAAGGAACAAGTAGTAGCCGCCAAGAAACCTGCCAAGAAAAGCAAGTTCGGCGGAATGGGAATGGCAAGCCTCTCCAAATTCAATTTCATGAACAAGAAGAATCCCGCTGCCCCGCCCCAATCTGCTACAAAAACGGATGCTGCAAAACAAATGTAAAACCGCTCTGCGACCGACTCTGGTCGTAGAATCAGTCAAGCTTAATACAGAGCTTGGCATGGATGTTTTGCTCGGACTAGAAACTTTCCAACACACTGGAAGTTTCAAATTTCGAGCAGCGCACAACGTCGTGCATAATTCATCGTCACCACATCTGGTGACAGCCTCATCCGGAAACTTTGGACAAGCGCTCGCGTATGCGTGCCAACTCGTCGGCAAGAAGTGTACGGTCGTCATGCCGGAAACCTCCTCGCAGGCAAAAGTTGATGCAGTGCGAGGCTTCGGCGGTGAAGTTCGGCTCATTGACGTTTCGAAGAGAACTCGTGGCGAGTGGCTTCTAGATGTGTTGATCGAAATAGGTCACGACGCTGAGTCGGTCAGTCCATATGATGATGAACGCGTGATTGCCGGCAACTCGACTCTGGCTGACGAACTCGTGCAATACAAAGATTGTTTTGACACCGTTGTCGTGCCGATTGGCGGAGGCGGTTTGAGTGCTGGTTTGATCGAAGGATTTCGCCGACACGAAGTGGATGTGACAATCATCGGAGTCGAGCCTGCGCTCGGCAACGACGCTGCGCGTAGTTTGGCTGCCGGAGAGATTATAGCCAACGAGAAGGAGCCTGCCACCATCGCTGATGGCGTGCGAACTCTGGCTCTTGGTCACCACAACTTTCCAATTTTGCAGAGTGGCTTGTCGGAAATACTCGAAGTAGAAGAACCCGACATCGTCGCCGCTGTGAAGCTTCTTTTCCTCCAGGCCAATCTCAAGACAGAACCGACCGGCGCGTTGAGTACAGCCGCTGTGCTGGCGCACAAACGCAAATTCGAGCATAAGCGTCCCTTGCTGATCGTCAGTGGTGGCAATGTCGATCCGGCGCTGTTTGCAAAATTGATTTCGGAATAAGGCTCGAAAATTGGATCAGCGCTTCGAGCGAAATTGGTTCTGTTGAACGAAATCGTCGTGTGAGAGTCGTGCGGACAAGCTAACGGTGATTCGCTTGAGCAGCGAACTTTCAGCGTGCGCGTCTGAGAGCATGCAAAACTGATTCGCTGAACAGCGAATGGTAAATTTGCGAGCAACGAAAAACAGACGTCGTTGTTCGACGCCGAATTCAAAATAAGATCGCGAAGGAGCCACAGACCATCGCTACCTCGCGCGGTCTGTGGCTTCGCGTTTACTGATTAACCAGAGACTACCGAGAGTCTCGATCTTTCGCCTTCAACTATGGCGCGTGCGCGGCCTGCGCTTCGCGGAAACTCACGGCCTCTCATAAACACTTCCTTGTCGAAGCTCTCTGGCTCAAAGTGATCGCAGAAGAACTTGACGGCGTCTTCAACATCGAAATCTTTGCATGAGAAGATATCAAGTGTTGCAAAACCCTTGTCTGGAAACGTGTGTATGGAGATATGAGACTCAGCAATGAGCACTACTCCGCTTACTCCCCAATCGTCTTCCACGGCTCCGTGGTACGTAAAGACGTACGGTGGCATTATCTTTGTCATCTTGAGCTGCGGTGGGTACGCATCAAGCATCTTAGCCATTGCATTTACGTCTGCCAATTTTTCTTTGGAGCAACCGTAAGCTTCAAGAATTAGATGTGGTCCGAACATTTCTTTCCCCCTTTCTGCATCGCCGCTAAACGAGCAGATTAATGGTGATTCCTTGTGTATGTCAAAACGTTGAAAGCCTGATGGCCTCTCCGTCTTGCGGGGTACACGAAACGCTTACTTAACACCATCGGACTAATGCCTTCTGGGAGTTGGGCGTTGTTGTGTCTTAGCTGAAACCTCCTTTTGGATTTCGTTTCCAATATTTTGGAAGAATGTATTCTACAGCAAATTTTACACGCAACAATAAAAGCGTGCCGCTTGAACGAAAAGTTTTACGAAATCGTTATCCTTTCCCATTCCTCCAACCTTGATTAGAGACAACGGAACTACAGGAATGTTCCCGCTCGGGTAGAGGCTTCACGCAGGTTCACGAAAGCGGAAGTTTGACTGCAACGATTCTAAAATTGTAAGCGCTTTGAGGTGACGCCACCATGAACGATCTTCTGATAGCTCGTTCGCAAATGGGCATGTCTCTTGCCTTTCATATAGTCTTTGCTGCGATCGGAATTGCGCTGCCACTCATAATGTGCGTTGCGGAATGGCTCTGGCTCAAAACTGGCGATGAGGTTTACTACGAACTCGCCAAGAGATGGTCGAAGGGTGCAGCGATACTCTTCGCTGTCGGCGCAGTATCAGGCACGGTGCTCTCGTTTGAACTGGGGCTGTTGTGGCCGGGCTTCATGAAGTGGTCGGGCGAAATCATCGGCTTGCCTTTCGCGCTGGAAGGTTTTGCATTCTTCACAGAAGCGATCTTTCTGGGCATCTACTTGTACGGCTGGAAGCTAGTGCCCAAGACGATGCACTTGATCGCAGGAGCGATCGTTGCGATCAGCGGTGCCGCATCTGCGTTGTTTGTAATTCTCGCCAACGGTTGGATGAACACGCCGACAGGATTTCGTCTGGTCGACGGCAAACCGGTGGACATCGATCCCATCGCGGCGATGTGGAATCCGGCCGCTGTGCCGGAAGCTGTTCACATGCTAATCGCGGCTTATGTCTCCACCGCGTTTCTTGCTGCAGGCATCCACGCTTACATGCTGTTGCGCGACAAAACCAACATCTTCCATCGGCGAGCGCTCGCCATCGCGCTTGCGCTTGGTGGCAGCATGGCGATTATCCAACCAGTGAGCGGAGACGTTCTCGCTCAAATGGTGGCACGCGTTCAACCAGTCAAGCTAGCAGCAATGGAAGCTCACTACGAAACGCAACGCGGCGCTCCACTGACACTCGGTGGAATCCCTGACGACGACAAGGGTGTCGTGTATATGGGTGTAGAAATTCCTTACGGACTGAGTTTGCTCTCCTTCCACGATCCAAACGCTGAGGTGAAAGGACTTAAAGAATTTCCACGCGAACACTGGCCGAATGTTTTGCTTGTGCACTACTGCTTCCAAATCATGGTTGGCTGCGGCACGATTCTGATGCTGGTTTCCGCATGGGCAGCCATTCACGTGGCGAGGAAGCGAACCTTGCCGGACTCGACTAATTTTCTGAAGGTCCTGATTTTGATTTCACCTCTAGGTTTCGTAGCGACCGAAACCGGATGGTTCGTCACCGAATTGGGAAGGCAACCATGGGTGGTGCAGGGCATCATGCTGACTAAAGATGCCGTCACACCGATGACCGGATTGGCGATTCCTTTCTCGATGTTTACCGCTCTCTACATTTTTCTCGCCGTGATTGTGGTCTTCCTGATTCAACGCCAGATCATCCGCAGCCCAAGAATGAAAGGGAGCGAGTAATGGATGCGCTCACCACAATCTCGTCGGAACAAGTAATCGGGTTGGCAATGCTTGCCGCGCTCACCTTTTATGCCGTCATGGCTGGTGCCGACTACGGCGGCGGAGTCTGGGATTTGTTTGCCTTCGGTCCGCGCGCAGCAAAACAACGAGAAACAATCGCGACTGCCATCGGTCCGATCTGGGAAGCGAATCACGTCTGGCTCATTCTAGTGATCGTGCTTCTGTTCGGATGCTTCCCGCCAGCCTTCGCCGCGATTTCAGTCGCGCTGCACATTCCTCTTACGATGCTCTTGATCGGAATCGTACTTCGAGGTTCCGCGTTTACTTTCAGAACGTATGACAGTCACAAAGACGAAACGCAAAGATTGTGGGGACGGATTTTTGCAATCTCCAGTTTAATCACACCGGTTATCCTTGGTATCGTAGTTGGTGCCATTTCAAACGGAGATTTGACCACAGAGGGAAGCGATTTCGCCACCACTTACATTCACTCATGGCTGCAGCCCTTCCCTGTTGCCGTCGGCTTCCTGGCGCTTTCGCTATTCGCGTATTTAGCCGCGGTTTATTTGACCTCGGATACAACTGATGAGGAATTGCAAAACGATTTCAGAATCCGCGCATTGATCTCGTCTCTTGTTAGCGCAGTTCTTGCTGCCACAGTTTTCTTACTTACGAAGACTGAAGCGCCCGGCATCTGGACAGACATCTCCCGCGCCATTCCGCTTCTTATCGGAACTGCCGTAGTCGCGACTTGCACACTGGCGTTTTTGTACTTTCGAAAATTCAAGATCGCCCGTTTCTTTGCGGCCGGTCAAGTCGCGCTTGTGCTGTGGGGTTGGGCGATCGGACAATATCCTTATCTGGTTCGTCCGGACTGGACAATCACAAATTCCGCGGCGAACGCACGCACTCTGGAGCTGATTATCATTGCTCTGGTGGCTGGCGCGATTCTGCTGTTTCCGTCCTTTTACTATTTGCTGCACATCTTCAAATTGCGCGAGCAACCGCCGAAGAAGCTAGACAGCTAGTCCGCGCGATCAACCTTCTCGCTGACCCTGTTTATGTTTCAATTCCATCTCTTTCCACATCGCTTCTTCCTGATCGTCAAACTCCTGAATCCGAGTTATAGTGTCAGTCTCAAGCGCCATCACATCGCCGTAGGAAGTAATTTTTGCGGAAACCTTATTATCTCGAGCTTCCTGCCACAGGAGGTGAGCGTCGTTAAAAAAATCAGTTGCTTCTTCGATGCTGGCGAATGCAAAAGAAGGAATATAAATACTTCGATTCCACCCCAGGAAATAGACGTCACCTTTGTTGAAACGAATCGAGATAATCTTTTTCCAGGGAATAGAGACGGGGTCCGAGTTTTCCGTGTGATCGATAACTCCATAGTCGCTCATAGTCGTTGTGCAATTGCGCGGATCAAGAAGCAAGCCCATTACCAGAATAAAATTAGAAAATGCCGGTAACAAAAAAAGAGCGATCAAAATCAAAGTTATCTTCAGCAGCGGCGCTGGAAATCCCAGCAACGCGACACCGATAAGCCCGCCGGCAATCAAACACAACCCGGCAGCAAAAACTCGATAAGTCGGATCGACAATTGTCAGTTGGCTGGTACACCTGATGAGCTCTTTAGGATTGCCGCTGTTGTAGGTGGTCTGTCGATTCGACGACATTGTATTTTCCTGCCTCGGCGTCACGTCAACGAGAATCTGCTTTGCTTCTATTTTATACTTTAATCGGCTTACGGACGCGGATAGCTTAGCGCTGAACCAGGCGCTTCTTCTTTTTCGGGATTCGCGATTCGGTCCACAATTTTTGCGCAATGCCGACAAATTCTTGAGTGACCGCTTGATTTGGAAACGCGTAAGCCGGCACGACAACACCGCCTAGCCAGCTCACGAAATAGACGCTGCCACCTTCGGCCTTTATGCTTGAAATTAAACTCCAGGGAATGATCGCTCCGCGCTTGGCAGTTTCATCAGACACGCCGCGTGCGCTGAGGGCGGTCTTGAATGTCTCCGGCGTCCGAGTCGATCGCCAAACATCAACTGCACCCTTTATATAAGGAGTGCAAAGAAACCAGGCAGCCAGAAAGAGTTGTTGAATCAACGTCAGCGGTATTTTGAACAAATAGCACGCGCCCATAGCCAGCGCGAACAATAGTAGAGACAAAGCCGGCCCAGGTCCTTGAAAGATCAAGTAACTACGACATGCTAAAAGTTCTTTCGCATGCGCTTCGTCTTTTCTATACGAAATTTCGTAGACTGGAATCGCTGAATAGTTCAATTTACCTTCTCGAAAAAATATTCGCGAACTACACCAGTTAAGCACGAACGCGATTAGAAGAAACTCGCAACGCATCAGTGAAGTTGGACTTTAAATCTGTCAGCAATTCAGGAGATGCACTGACCCAGAATTGCGATCCAACCAAAATCACCTTGCTTGATTTGCCGATGCGGAAGTGCAGCATCACTGGGTCTTCACCCTTATGCAGGTTGAGGATATCTTTTAAACGGTGCATGTCCGAGAAGGATGGCTCCTTGCCCAGGACGATGTCGACCATAGATGCGTCTGCAATTCTTCGAATCGATTGCGCGGTAATGCTGAAGTTATCTTCGAATTTTTTGACTTTTCCTTTCACCAGCAATAGTGCCTGAGCTTGAAGAATGTCAGGTCCAAGTTTTTCCAGCAAGTCTGCGTACAAAATAACTTCGCATTTCGAACTGAGATCTTCCATGTGAACGATGCCCAACAGCTTGTTTTGTTTGGTCAATCGTTTTTCAACACTATTGGCTAAGCCACCAATGATGGTGCTGGTTCCATCTGACGACTCTTTCAATTCTTTTATCGAGTGAGTGGTCAGATACTTCAGGCGGTTGGCGACGCGATTCAACGGATGGCTGGTTACATAGAATCCGAGCAATTCATGTTCCATGATTTGCATCTCGGCTTCTTCGAACTCGCTGCCGTCACCTTTCAGCTGGATATCCAACTTCATGATGCCGCTGTCTTCGTCTTCTTTGTCGTTGCCGCCGAACGAGAATAAACTCATTTGGCCTGTAGCTTCGGAACTCTGACGGCGCGCGGCGGTTTCAACCAGTGATTCCAGATTTTCGAGCGCCTGTTTTCTCGTGATACCGAGGTTCAAGCAAGCGCCACATTTGATCAATGCTTCCATCGTGCGCTTATTGACTGTGCGCAAATCGATACGGGCAAGGAAATCATGGATGCTCTTGTAAGGTCCGCCCTCTTCGCGCTTCTTCACGATCTCCGCGACCGCCGCTTCGCCCACGTTCTTAACGCCGGACAAACCGAACCTGATGTTTGGACCGTCGGCGGTGAAATCGTCAGTGGAGACGTTGACGTCCGGCGGCAAAATTTCGATGTTCATCGCCTGGCACTCGGCGATGTAACCTTGCACCTTGTCTTGTTCGCCGGCGACCGACGACATCAGTGCGGTCATGTACGGCACAGGGTAATGTGTCTTCAGATATGCTGTCTGATACGTCAGCATTCCGTAGGCAGCACTGTGTGATTTGTTGAAACAGTACTCGGCGAACTGCACCATGGTGTCGAACAGTTTGTCGGCTATGCCCGAATCGATACTGCGTTCTGTGCAACCGCTAATGAAGATGCTGCGATGCTTCTCCATCTCTTCCGGCTTTTTCTTACCCATCGCGCGACGTAGCAAGTCGGCTTGTCCAAGACTATAACCACCGAGTTGCTGCGCAATTTGCATGACCTGTTCTTGATAAACGATCTGACCATACGTGTCCTTGAGAATAGGCGCGAGCAGCGGCGTTTCGTAGGTGATCTTGGTCTTGCCGTTTTTACAGTCGATGAATTTTTCGATCATGCCGCTGTCTAGCGGACCCGGACGATAAAGGGCGATCAGGGCCGAAATGTCTTCCATGTTGGAAGGTTTCATATCGCGGGCGACTTGCCGCATCCCTGATGATGTTTCTAACTGGAAGATACCAGCGAGGTCACCGTTGCTTATCGTTTGAAAAGTCTTCTCGTCATCCAGAGGTATTTCATCCGGAATAATACTCGTGCCAGTCGTGTTCTTTATGATTTTGCACGCCTTGTCGATCATGGTCAGGTTTCGCAGACCGAGGAAGTCCATCTTAACCAGACCGATGTAAGCGCAATCTTCCATGTAGAACTGCGCGATGACGGTGCCGTCATTATTTCTTTGCACCGGCACCAGATCTTCAAGCGGCACGTCGGAAATTACAACACCGGCTGCGTGCATGCCGTAAGTTTTGTTGGTGCCTTCCAGTTGCTGCGCGATGTCGATAACTTCTTTTGCTTCATCGCTTGTCTGATAGGTTTTCTTGAACTCGGGGTGTTCAATGAGCATGTCTTTCAGCGGTGTCGGTTTGCCGCGAACGACCGGCACCATTTTTGCAAGTTTAGTTGACTCTGAAAATGGATATTCCAGAACTCGCGCAACGTCCTTGATGACGGCCTTACTGGTCATTCTGTTAAAGGTTATAATCTGGGCAACGCGATCTACTCCGTACTTCTCAGCGCAGTATTTGATAACTTCGTCACGCCTGTCGATACAGAAGTCCGTATCAATATCGGGCATGGATTCGCGTTCCGGGTTCAAAAATCTCTCGAACAGTAAGTTGTACTTGATCGGATCGATGTTGGTGATGCCCAACGCATACGCAACTAAACTTCCCGCAGCAGATCCGCGTCCCGGGCCGACAGGTATGTCACGATCCCTGGCGAACTTAATGAAGTCCGCCGTCATCAAAAAGTACGATGCGAATTTCTTCGACTCGATACATTCCAATTCCATCTTGGCGCGCGCTTCGTACTCCGGCGGAATGCTGCCGTTGCACCGCTCCTTGACTCCGGCGAAAACCAGATCGTTCAAATAACTTTCCGCAGTATGCCCGTGCGGCATGTCCAAGACCGGGAGCCGAGGCGGTCCACCGAGTTTTACAGGTTCGACACGATCGGCAATTTCCAAAGTGCTTTTGATAGATTCTTCGATCATTTCCGGATCGAGGTGATCGCGGAAAAGATACGACATCTCATCGCCGTTTTTGATGTATTCCCATCCTGAGAATTTCATCCGGTTGGTATCAGTGACGACCTTTCCCATTTGAATACACAACAAGCAATCATGCGATTGAGCATCACCCTTGTTGGTGAAGTGTGAGTCATTCGTCGAGACGAGTTTGATTCCCAGTTCTCTGGAAAGTTTTACGATCTGACGATTGACCTTTCGATCTTCCCAATATCCGTGATCTTGAATTTCAAGATAGTAATTTTCGCCGAGCACTTCTTTGTACCAGGCAGCGCTCGCCCTCGCTTCCTCGTACTTGTCTTTCAACAGGAGTTGCGCAAGCTCGGCGCCCAGACAGCCTGAGAGTACGACGAGCCCTTCGGAAAATTCCGCAAGCATCTGCTTGTTGATGCGCGGTTTGTAATAAAACCCTTTGATGTGCGCGCGTGATACCAGTTTTACGAGATTCTGATAGCCGGTTTTATTTTGAGCAATGATAGTAAGGTGGTGGAGATTCTGTTTGGTTTTCTTGTCTTCGATGTCGCCATCAATGATGTAAGCCTCGTACCCCAAGATTGGCTTGACACCACCAATCTCGTAACAAGCTTTGGTCAATTCCACCGCACCATACATGACACCATGGTCGGTGATAGCGACCGCAGGCATATTCTCCGCTTTGGCTTTCTTGACCAGATCCTTAATTCTGGTCGCACCATCAAGCAAGCTATATTCTGTATGAAGATGTAGCGGTACATATGGACGCGGCATGATCATCTCCCGGCAGAGGCAACAACATCAATCTACGGCGGCAATGGTCCGATTTCGACAGCGCCAGTCGGACTGACTCTGCTGAAACAAGTTAACCCAATTATATATACATCAGATACAGACCGCGCGGTCTGCTCAGGTGTACATCCCTACTCCTATTTTCGCATGTAAGACCCTCCCTAAACTAAATAACGAAAAATCGAAGCAAAAAGTTCAATCAAAACAAAGCCTGTCTATTACGAATAACCAGCGGAACTGGCAAGACCTGAGATAGTCGTCAAGCTTCTTCGGTTCCAAAACACTGTTAATTTACGACAGAGAGAGGCTTTAAGCGTTTCTAAACCAACGAGCATTACTCGAAAGAATATGACGTTTGGGATTAAGAGCACTGGTTGTCTGAAACTTTCAATGACCAATCACGTCAGTTGAGTCAGCCGAGATAGACTCCTTGTCCGGCGCGCCGTTTAAAACTTACGCACGCGGCATTCACGAAACCAGACTAATCCCGCACGCTCACCCGTTGAAACCTGCGCACGCCGGCACGCGCGAGACGAGTCCGGCTCGTCCCGTGTGCGGTTTGCAAAGCAGTGATTCGGCGCCGTCAGTGAGCAATACGGCGCAGGGTTCATCCTCCCTTGACGAGCTGCTTTCAAAACTCCCGAACGACTATTTCCCGCGCAGGTAGTTGCCCCACGAGCGCAAGGTCGAGTCCACGGAGCCTTCGATTATCCCCTGGGGTGAAAAGGGCGAAGGACCATAGACGCCATTCGGGTCGCGTGCCGGTTGATTTGTAGGACCATATCTATTCAGATAATTGCCCACGTTTTGCCCGAGTTTGCGCTCCGGATCGAAATCGAGTCCGTCTTTCCATGTGCGCAGATTGCCTCCGCGAGGATTCCATCGTTCCGGATCAACTTGAGCTTGTGGAACATATGGTGCCTGACCCTGATACTGCGGGCGATACTGCTGCGATTGCGGACGATTAAAAATCGCATCGTCTAAATCAATCGCATCTTGTCGATCCTGTACATCTCGACGAGCCAGCTCCCTTGCTGTGCGCGGATCCACACCGTAGCGCGCGCGACCTTGTGGTGCTGCCGGCCGCCCCGGATTCCATTCACCACCTTCTAATAGATCGACCTCACGCCGCATTTCTTGGTTTCGGCGCTCCAACAACAATCCCATACCTGGATCGACTCCGTATGCTGCACGCCCTTGCGGTCTAGGAGCAGCCGCTTGTGGTGGGCGTTGCCATGGTTGTGGTGCACTATTATTTTCAGGCTGCGGCTGTGGTGCCGTTCGTCTTTGTGATTCATTTAAACGGCGTTGCATTTCCATTTCGTAACGGCGGCGCGATTCGATTTCGTACTGGCGGCGCTGTTCTTCATCGTTTGTTCGGGGAGCGTCATCGCGTTGATCGCAACTACCTTGATTCGGCAATTGTGTTTTCTGTTGCTGCTCATTAACGCGACGGCGCATCTCGACTTCATACGTGCGTTGCAGCTCCGCATCAGCTTTGCGCTGCAATTCAACTTGTTCTCTTCGTTGCACTTCCAGCTGATACTGTTTCTTATATTGTGCTTCAGGCAGACGCGGATCGATCTTCTGAGTCCGCAGGTTCTGCTGCTCTTCCTGTCGGCGACGCATAAGAATTTCATACCGTTCCTGCAGTTCTTGATTCGGCATTCGTCGCAATTCATCTTGATATTGACGCTGATAATCGACTTGCAGATATCGTTGATCTCGTGTTCTGTTCTGAGGATTAACCTCCACTCGAGATTGTCTGCGTGGATCTCTTTGAACACGAAACTGCGAGCGCGGCTCAACATAAAATTGCGATGGTTGATCGCGATGACTGCACGCGCAATTCGAACGAAATTCGTTTTGCGCGTACCTTGGATCAACCTGATCCTGACTGATTCTCGGCACTCTGAATCGTTCCAATCTCGGATCGACATCGTGCTGAATCTCCCAACCGCGAGGAGTTCTATAAAGTGTCATGTGTTGAAAATTATTCTGAACCGCGAGTGGTTGATAAAACCGCTGCGAATCTTGTGTAGTATTAAAGCGGGGAGCGTCCCCCGCCCGAAGCTCGTCGATGTTGGTGGGAACGCGTCCCTGTCCGTTATCCGGCACTATCCAAACATCGACGATGCTGATTTCGCTTTGACCGGATGCAGTCGTTTCGAAATGAGGTTTCGCAACGATAAACATTTCGCCATTCGACATATTTCCGACCTCCACAATAGAAACTGGCGCTCAACAAAGAGCAGCCAACGCTTAACAATTCAAGCGCTTTCATTCTGCCAAAACCGGCTAAGGCTCTCAATACGCAAATCCACACGGCAATGTCCAAATCGGCACTGAAGACGGCGACTCACTAGAGTTTTCCCCACCAAAAGCGAATCCGGGTATCATGTAGTGTCTACTCGCAACCCGAACAGTTCGATCAGTGCTAAATCGTTTCACTACAATTCTCGTCATGTTAGCCGGCTCTATGTCCGGCTTTTACGCGGACGCAAAAAATTCTATGCTCAACGAACTTCCAGCAAGCGAACAGCGGCCAGAATTCTTCCAAAAGGAAGCTCAAAGCCAATCGAGCTTTGCGACTGCGTTCAATCAAGCTAACATTTACAAGAAACTAAAGGACAATGCAAAAGCCGCAGAAGCGGTAAGGCAGGCGGCGGGCCTGGCGAGGAAAGCCTCGCAGCTGCGTGCTTGTGGGCAATTAATGGTCACTCTCGGTCGCGTAAAAGAGGCGCTGCCATTGTACGAGAAGGCAATCAAGTTGAATCCGAACGATCCGCATGCATACCTGGACGTCTGCCACGCCAGTCGTTTGATCAATGATAATGCAACCGCCTTAAAAGCTGCCAACAAAGCACTGCTGCTCTCACCCGACCTGCCGGCAGCACTTTGTTTTCGCGCTACTGTCTTCATATACATGGATAATTTCGAGGCGGCCAAACGAGATTTGGCAGCCGTGGAATCCCAGAAGGCACCTATGGATGCATTCACGAACATGTCTTTCGGGCTTGTAAATATGCATCTCGGTGATCCAAAAGGTGCAGCAAAATACCTCGCCAGAGCAACGAAACAGAATCCGGATTTTTATCCCCCACATAGTCTTCTGATCAATATTTACACGCGTGAAAAGAACTGGGAAATGGCACTGCATGAGTTAGACGAATGTTTAAGATTGCAACCGGATCAAGCCAATTTGCTCAAGGATAGAGGTCAGGTTCTTCTACATTTAGAGAGAGAACGTGATGCATTGCTAGACATATCAAGAGCGATCCAACTGGAACCCAGCAGCGCTCACTATTACATCAGAGCACTCCATCTCTATCGCAACGATCGAGAAATCGCCGCCTTACGAGACTGTACTTCTGGTATTTCAGCAGGTAAATCAGACAGAACAAAACTTCTAAAATTGCGCGCAAATTGCTACCGCAACCTCCAAGATGCTCAGCATGAGTTGCTTGACTTAACCGATTGTATAAAAATAAAACCTGATGCAAATGTTTTCGAAAGGCGATTTAAAGTACTGATGTCGCTCGGGAAAAAAGATTTGGCATTAAAGGACATCGACGAAGCGATTAAACTCAAAGACACGGCGGCCGAGTATCACTTTCTTCGAGGCGATCTGAAATACCAATCAAGGAAATATCAAGAAGCGTTGAAAGATTTCAAACGAGCATGCGAGCTCGAACCTGATGACGAGCGGTTTCAACTGGCGAAGAAGAAGGTTCTTGGAGATTTGAACGCGAGCCCGAAGGAACAGAAATGAAAAACGTCACCGGCGACAACAAATGCCCCAGATGTGGTGGCAATAAAAACTCGGAACTATCGGGTTCTATTACGCAATGGGTCGCGAATTGCGCTTGCACGAATTTTGATGTGCCGCAGGATGACTCCAATGCGGACATCTGCCCGACGTGCAAGAAGCGAGTCAATGCTGGGCGAGCAGGCTCACTGACACAATGGATTTTTCGCTCCGACCTTTGCAGTTGCGCTTTGCCCACAGTAGAAAAATCACGGATGGCGCTCGCCGCGGAAGCGGCCGCACGCACAGATCTGGAAGTTGAAAAACAATCGACGCAAGATGTTGAAATGCAAGTCGACCCGGAGCGATTTCCTTTAGAACGTTACGGCCCGCTCAAAATTCTCGGTAGCGGAATGGCGGGCACCGTCTATTTATGCAACGATCGATTATTGCACAAAAAGGTCGCGATTAAACTGCTGAGCACTTTGTCGTCAGAGCAATTGGTTGCGTTTCAAGGTGAAGCACGAGCCGCCAGCAAACTTAATCATCCCAATGTGGTTAAAGTTATGGATTTCGGTGTCACCACAGGCGGTGTCCCCTTCATGGTGATGGAATTCGTACAGGGAAACGATCTGGCAGGCATACTGCAAGAAGCCGGCACCATCAGCGTCACGGCCGCGCTCTACATCTTCGGAAAAGTTTGCGATGGACTGGCCGACGCGCATCGCCTGGGCATCTTCCATAGAGACATCAAGAACTCCAACATCCTGGTCGGAGCGCTTGAAAGTCATAAGCCCGATGTTCGTTTGATCGACTTTGGTGTGGCATCATTCCGACCGGTGGCAGACTCGAAAACAGCTCAGGGCGCCACATTGGTTGGAACGCCAGCGTACATGTCACCAGACCAGGCGCTCGGAAAACAATACGATGCCAGCAGCGAAGTTTATAGCATCGGTTGCGCCTTGTTCGAAGCATTGACCGGCAGCACTCCGTTTTCCGGGGAAACCGCCCTGGAAGTTATAAACAAACACGCACACGAAGCGCCTCCACAACTTAATGATGTCAACGGCGATGTGGATTTTTCTGAACCACTAGAGAACGTGGTGGCAAAGTGCCTGGCGAAGAAACCTTCCGATCGATACCAGTCGATGGAACAGCTGAGTCGCGCCTTAAACCAGATCGTCATCGGCGAATTGAGCGAGTCCACCTTACCACGAGAGTTGGACGGTGCCAGGGTTTCGACAGTTGAGCCGGCGACAAAATCATCGCCGATTTTTGTAATAACGATCGTTGTATTTGTGCTGTTGGTAGGGATCGGTATCTGGCAGGTTATGGTTGTGGACAAACCAACTGCACCGTCGCCTGAAGAGAAAGTTTCGAAGACTGCAGAATCGGAAATCGGATCATCGGATCAGTCTACTCTTGTGGACGTGCACTTCGAAACCAAACGCTACAACGGGTTGAATTATCTGATTTCATCAGGTTCTCTAGCCGACGAAAACATCGAAGAAATCGCCAAAAGGAAAGATTTCGACGCTGTGTATATTTTGAGTGAAAACATAACTGGTACCGGATTCAGTGCCATCTCAAACGTCGATTTGAAAAGGTTGGATATCGATAACACACCCTTATCCGATGACGGATTTGAGGCCATCTCGAAAATTTCAGCACTGAAACATCTCTCTCTTGGTGATTTGGATATCTCGGAAAAGCAAATGGCGATGCTCAGCAGTCTAAAAAAATTGAAGACTTTGGACCTCACCAACAGTCGACTTTCGGAGGGCGCGTTGCAATTGCTGGGCTCGTTTCCCACTATTCAGACATTGAGCCTTTCGAATGTTCAGCGAACCAAACCAGGTGATCTGGAAAATCTCGTCGCGGCAAAAAATTTGAATAAGCTCAATTTGGCTTACATCAATTACGGCAAGCAAGACCTGACAGCGCTCGAGAAGCTAACGTCATTGAACTCGATCAATTTTACGGGGTCGGACATCGACGATCGAGTGTTTCAACATCTGGCCTTGCTGCCACTAGATACGGTGACGTTAGATCGAACGAATATCACCGGGAGTGGATTCTCAGCACTGGGTAACATGCGCGGTTTGAAACAAATCAGCCTGCGCAGATGCAAAAAAGTACCCACGCAAGCAGTTGTAAACTTGGAACTTGCTCTGCCGGGTTGCACCATAATCCGATAGCTCAATGGTTTTGCAGCCCAGAGATTTAGCATTTAGCGTTCCATCCGTCTACTGAATGTAGGTCAGAACCGCGTTTCCCTTGTCGGCCGCTTCGCCGTAGAATTCAATCAAGCCATCAATATAATCAATCAGTATGCCGATTTCTTCTTCGAACTCGGCGGCTTCAAACGAGTATAAGTTCGCTTCGGTAAATTCTTCCCTGGAATATTTCGTTTTCAATTCTTCGAGATCCACGGTTTTAAGCGCCTCGGCAATTTCTTTGACCACATCCGGTTTTATAAATCGCGCCGGGCCATAACCGAATGCGTCGGGCCCAACTTCATCGCCGCCCAAAACAACTTTGGAAATTGGAACTTCAGGATCCACATCCCATGCGGTTCCAGTCAAAAGAAAATGAAGCGCTTGCCATGATTTGTGCAGGTCGAAAAAACCGCTGTTCTCGTCGTCATGCAAATCCGACCAGACGATATCGTGGATGGCATCGGGATTGGCGAGAAGCTTTTTGAGCTTGCGCTGACTTATGCTTTCAAAGTACGCGCACATGCTCACTTGAAATAACCTGATGTCGGGGTTCGAAGGAAACGACGATACGAGCTGACGATATAAGTTTGCCAATTCCTCTTCAATAGAAGGTATCACAGTATGAAGAAAGACCTGCTCTTTGGAAAGAGCAGGTCCGAAATTATCTGTGTGCCGATTTCGATCTAGCGCCACTTTAGAATACGAGTTCTCTCAAGTGTGGGATCATGCGGCTTCTGCGCGTTTTGCGGCGAGGAGCATGTTCTCTGTGCGTGGTTTTTTCGGACGTATATTTTTCCACATAGATCTGGTTGGCGACTTCGTCTCGTTCTAATTGAACAATGGCTTGTCGAAACCACATTCTCAGACAGCGTCGCTCGTCGTCTGTGATGGTTTCTTCAGCGATGACTTCTTCTCTCATTTTCCCGCTCCTGTGTGTCCGATTAAACTAGCAGTGGTTTGAATTCACGCCATAAATACTACTCACGCTCCTGATTTAACCGTCGCGGACTCAGACAATGAATCCTGGCAACGCGTTTGAGCGAAAGCCTGCTCCCACTTTCACATCGAAACAACCGAAGCCGTCGATGGCGAGGCGCTCTACGCGCACCTCTGGTGTGAGTCACTCTACGATTCTAATTGCTTCTCAAGTAGCCACAACACTTGACATCACTAAATCGTATTAGCTCTGGATAATCTAAAATTGAAGTCTGCAAACGCTTGTCATTATTGGGTTTACAGACTTGAGTTTTTCGTGAAAGTATTACCACAATTGTTAAGTATGGGATTTTGCTCATAATCAGTCCCCCAATATGAGCCTCCGGTAATCGAGGATAAAGAAATTTGGTAGATCCAGAGCCGATATTGGACGATTTTAGTGTGCGTTTGCACCCTATATATTGTTGGGAAACCATCAGACTGCATCGAAGGACGCAATATCACGGCTTGTCGGGTTGCGTTCTACAAAGAGCCAGTTCATCGCTATGAAGAGTCCCGGGATGGCGATAAGAGGAAACCAGGCGAGAAAAACCAAGGGCAGTCCGGTCAGTAAAACCAACCAGCCGGCGCATACGGGATGCGCTCGCAGAAACGCTAATCGCGTTGGTGGTACATGCGGTGACAGGTGTGGCGTCCAGCCGCCGACCTTTAGATCTGAGGTTTCAGTTTCGACAAGAGAACTTTTGGTAGGTGCGGATCTAACGAACATGCCGCGGACCATCAGGTAAAGACCGGTTACGGAAAGTCCGACGCCGAGATTTCGGATCATCTCGGCGGTGAGGAAGTCGGTGACGATGCTTCCTAGAATCATTTTCTGGCAGAGCACTGCGCACATGACGAAGAGAAGCAGGTATAGGAACAGCAGCAGCACCCTCGTTCGGGACTTGCTTTGTTCCGTCCAGAATCTGAAGGAAGGTTTCTTTGGGCCGCCGGCTAAACTCAGTTCGATTTGTGGCACCGTGGATGGTGGCTCATCATCGACATGTTCGAGAACGCCTTGTTTCGAGTCAGACGGCGCTGGAAGTTCTGACATGGTGTCATTGGAACCTGGCGGCGCGGCTTCGGCAGAGGCTTCGGCATTTGCAATGGCACGGGCTTCCGAATTTGCATTGGCTTCGCCGTCGCCATCAGCTTTGGCATTGGCTTTGGCATTGGCTTCGTCATTAGTTTCGGCTTCGACTTTGAAATTGGCTTCGAGTTCCGCCCTGGTCCCCGCATCGCCATAATGCCACGCATCCGTTGATCGCGCTCTATGCATCTCCAGCAAACCGATGCGCGCGCCAGCAATCGTGCCCGCAAGCAGGCATGACGCATACAGCACCATCTCCTGCCAGTTCGTCGCGATTAAATTCGGCGCTTTTCGAACACCAAGAATTGGCACTACCAGCAGTATCAAGACCGCCAGTAACCCGGCGGTCGAACCTGCAAAAATCGCGCTCAATTTCGAGCGGGGAGGCTGCATTCGTTTCAACCTTGGAACGTACTACTAAGAACGCGCGGACGTGCCCAACACTTTCAAGCTATACCTTACCAGGCTTTCCACATCTTCGCCCACAGTCTCTTCGAGCTGAGCTTTGCGAAGAGCCGTGCCGACTTCGGTGACGGTGTAACCCAGGTTGGTGAGAATCGAGCGGACTTCTTCCTGGATATCCGCAGCCACGGTAACGGGTTCGAGCGGACCACCCATGCGTGAGCTGAATTCTTCGATTTTAGTTTTCAACTCGAGGGCGATTCGTTGCGCCACTTTCGGTCCGACGCCTGGAGTTTGACTGATTGTTTTGGTATCCTCGGACAAAATTGCGTCGACGAGAAGTTTGACTCCGAGAGTTCCAACGATAGCCAGAGCCAGTTTTGGTCCGACTCCGCTGACCGTTTGCAGAATCAAAAATATTTGTCTTTCGTCAGCGCTTTCAAAACCAAACAGAGTGATCTCGGTTTCTCTCACTGACATGAACGTGTGAATTAAGGCTTCCTCACCGGGTTTCGGCACGTTGAGCAAACTGCGTGTCGCCATCAACAGTTCAAACCCTACTCCGGAGACATCGATGACTAGCCGATTGACGGCACCACCGCTGAGATCTTTCGAGTGAATTACGCCTTTAAGGAAAGCAAACATTTTGTCAAACCACGCAGCTGTTAGAGACACTAAGCATACGTCTTTCGGTGGTCAAAAATCGTTTGATTAAACGAAAATCGCGCACTGCGCCTCGACCGATATCGAATACGACCAGAGATCGATTATCGAACGATATATCAGAAATTGTTTGTGAAACGAACTATTCAGCCATCAAGCTGCGGTTGCCGCCATCTTGATGGGCGTGCTCCACGGCGGCGCGCGCGTGGGACAGCAAGACCTTGCCGTCATCGTCCATATGTGGCGCGAATTGGCAGATTCCGACCCCAACCGTGAGGTTGAGAATGTCTTTATCGGCTTGGAAAGTCATGTCCTGGATGGTCGTGCGCAGACGTTCCGCCACTTCAATGGCGCCATCACGCGGCGTGACGGTCAGTCCGACGGTAAATTCGAAAGCTCCGGAACGCACAACGATGTCAGAGTCACGCATTTGCTTGCCGACGACGACGGCAATCTGCGAAATCACTGTATCTGCGGTCTTTTGACCATAGTGCTTGACCAGCTCTTTATGGTTATCGACTTCCATAATCACCACGCTGAGCGGCACTCCATAGCGTCGAGCTTGTTTGATGCCAAGCTTGAGAAACTCCTGGAGATAGCGCAGGCTCTTGAGTTCGGTCAAATTGTCGGTCAGCGAAAGCTCTTTGATTTGTATTTCTTTTTTGCGAAGCTCGTCTCTAAGTGCCTTTTCACGAAGAATGCTCTTGACTCGATTGAGCAATTCGGTAGGCTGGACGGGCTTGAATATGATGTCTTCGTTTTCGGGCTCGTCACCGACAATGTCCGGCACGGGCTCGTCTTTAGCGCCGAGGAAAATAATTGGGATATGTCTGGTTTTGTCTTCCTTTTTAAGCCGTTGATAAACAGCCATGCCACCCATCAGTGGCATATTCAGGTCCAGAACAATGACATCCGGCGTCCGCACTTTGCAAGCGGCGATTGCTTTGAAACCGTCATTTGCCGAATCGACAGTATAACCAGCGTCCTTGAGCACCTCTGAAAGCAGCAAGGTGATGGCGTGTTCGTCGTCGACTACGAGAATTTTTTGACCCGGTTTCACTTTTGATATACGTCTTTCTGATTCGAGTTAAGGCACATGGAAACTGCAAAGCAAAAGGTTCGCATGCTCCTGACTCTGATAATAGCTGGTTGGCAACAATTCAACAATCCGGCCCCCGCGATATGAATCCAATGCTTGGAATCCGAAGGCTCAGCACGGGCGGATGTGGGTTTTCCTCGGTTAGCGCTATATCGGCCGAAACGTCGGCTATAAGTGGCACCAGGTCTAGTTCGAAGTGCGATGGGGCAAATTTTTCGATTCTGCCGACGCCTCTTCTTAACAGTTTTAACGCTCCGACGGAATTGTCCCGAAGCAAGTGGTAATAACCCACCGCGACTTGAATAATTCCCTGAATCAATTCGCGGTCAGCCAGCTGATACTTTTGCCAAACGCCTTCCAACGTCTCGTGACATTCGAAAAATTCGCGCTGGTTAAACTCAGCGATTCCTTTTTCGAATTCATTTTGATGTTCTGTTGGTAAACGCAAACTAATTTAGCCTGGCAATGGCGACGATTTGTGCGTCGCGTGGAACGTTTTCCATTTCGGCTCTGGCCAGTGCCACCACCTGATGAGAATCGAGCAGTCCCGAGAGGTCCACAATTTTAGCGCCCGCCAAAAGCACCATATCAGGTATCACTTTTCCCGCGTCGCCCCATTCTGAATGTTCTTCGATCAATGCGTTGATCGTCCTATCGGCAGTGTCCACGGTGCATTCCTTGAACGCCGCGTTTTTGAATTGCAAGCGAATTGCGCCGGTATGGTCGAGAATGCGCAGACTGCGCAAATGATGTTTTAACAGTCCCAAGAATTTATCCTCGACTCTATCTGCTGAATAAACCTGGAAGAATTTGCCATTGACATCGAGTTTGATTTGATCTTTATCCACACGCATTGAACCGGCCACAAGCTCGATACGCTCTTCCGGACTGCTGGCTTGTTTCACGTCCGTATCGCCAGTCATGCTTGTGGCACCAACTGCAGTAGCGCGCACCACATTGGTGCGCGTGTCGATCTCGATATGAACTTCAATCGACGCCGGCTCCGCACCCATTTTTTCTACTGCGGCATACGCTTCCTGGCGGATTCTCAGAATATCGTCGTCGGTCGGATTGACGACTTGACGTTCTACTGTCTCGCGGATCAAAGCCAGTGCCACGCCGATTGCTGAGATTACATCGGCATGATCGGCGATTTGAAACTGAAGTCCCATTTCTTTTGCGACAAATGGAACAATCGCAGCGGCACCGCCGCCGCCACCAATGAGATTGACCAGTTCGGCATCGAGCTTGTGATCTCTAATCAGGGCCTGAACAACTGGAATGCATTTTTTCGCTGCCATTCTCAGCATCTCTTCGGCGGCTTCCGTGGGCTGGTTTGATAGCTTTTGCGAGAACGCTTTGAACGCGGCCTCTACCGATGCTTTATTGCCGACCGCGCAATTTCCTTCGGGGACTAAACCAAGCAGATTGGACGCGCAGGTCGGCGTCACGCATTGTTTTCGCGCGCTGCCTGAGTCTTCAATCATGACGTAATCGTCAGGATCGTCCGCCATCGGTTTGATCAATTTTACGGTCGGATTAGTAAGCGGTTCTTCAAAAGAAGAATAATGCAATCCGGCAATATGAGCACTGCGCGGACCTATATCAAATAGTTTGCCGTTCTTGATTCTCGGGAGCGAACCGCCGGCAACACCAACGGTTCTAACATCGAGTGTCCGCATGTAGACGCGGTGACCACCAATCTCCGCCGATTTGATTTTGGCGCGACCGTTGCTGATCGCCGATATGTCGGTTGACGTTCCACCGACTTCTAAAAATATGCCGTCTGAAATTCGCAAAAACATCATTGCCGCAGCCACACCGGCAGCCGGTCCTGAGAGCATCGTCAAAATCGGACGTTTGCGCATCGCCTCGATGTCCATGACGCCACCGTCGGAACGCATGATCATGACCGCAGCAGTGATACCAGCTCCGCGCACGCTCGACTCGGTCATATCCGCGCTCTCGATCATCTTCGGCAGCATCGACGCATTGATCACAGCAGTGCGTGTGCGAACACGATATCCATAAAGTTGACTGACTTCATGACCGGCGGTTGCCGGTATGTTTCTCTCGCGCACGATCGCAACTGCGAATTCTTCGTTCTTCGAATCGTCAACACCAAATGCTTCGCTGACAGCGATGGCTTTGGCGCCTTGTTGCAGCAGTCGATCGATGGCAGCGATCACCTTCTCGCCAGTGATTGGTTTTGAAGTGTCGATGAATTCGTGAAACGTGGGCAAATATTTGTCCGGCGCCAGTTCAATTTTACCGAGCCGCGAAGCACCACGAGCGATACCGGCGTTAAAGCCGGACCCCATCGAAATAATACCGACGGGCGCGACGTCGCCTTCTAACAGCGCGTTAGTCGCCTGTGTCGTGCTGTGGGCGATAAATCCGACTCTGTCCGGGGATATGGAGGCTTCGCCAAGAAGTTTTTTCAGGGCTTCGATGATACCGAGAGCCACGCCTTCTTTGGCACTGTGAGTAGTGGGCACCTTAACACTGCCGGCCAGTTGCATCGTGCCGGAATCAATCGCGACGGCATGTGTAAACGTGCCACCGACATCAATTCCAACTCTAATCATTGCAGCCACAGTACTCGTCACTTCTCCTTAAGCAATCGGAACGAATTTTAAAGCGCACGCCAGGATTAAACCGAAAAGCGAACAGAGCCAGGCATACACAACAGTCTTCCGAAACAAAGTCTGGGTATCCGTTCCCAGATACGTCGCAATCCATATGTTGTGAGTGTTGGTCGGATCGCAAATACCTTGAACTTGCCCGACCGACATAAGCATTCCCATAATTGCCTGACCGGACAATGTGGTTGATTCTTGAATCAACTTGATCAATCCGCTGCCCATTCCCCAGAGACTGAGCGGTCCGCGATATAGTGCAAACGGCGTCATCAGCGAGAACATAACGACATACCAGAACGCCGTGGTCGGCACGACACCGGCGATTAACGGTCCAATCGCTCCAGCTACTTGCGCGGAACTGACAGCGGCAATCAGCATGCCGATTCCGATCATCAGAAAGACAGCCGGGATCACTGTCGTGATTCCATCAATGATCGATCGTGTAAGCATCGTAATCGAATCTTTTTGCCAGGTTGCCAGCACACCATATGTGATGGCAGCGATAAAGGCGGGCATAATTCCCCAGCCGCAGGCCAGTACGAGAAACAATGGCAAGACCGGCGTCAACAACGCTAACCAGGAAAGATTCGTCACTTTCTTAGAGCCGCGCCAGATCGCATAGCAGACCATGATGGCGAGCACTACGAGGCTAGCCGTGATTGACCAGGGCGCCACAATCGGAGTCGGTGGCGGCGTGACCGCGACGGCAGTCGCCGCTGTTTGTAGCGAACCCGAGAATCCGCTTTGTGTGAGCAACAATCCTGTGCCGAGCAGCGCGACACCACCAAGCAGATACTTCAAATTCTTCATTGTTCGCAGCTCTATGGCGAGAAACAGAAGAATCGCAATCGCAATCACAAAGGCAAATGGAACAACAAACTGGACAATTACTGATTGATCTACTTTCAGCACATCAACGTAAAATTGCCAGTTCGCTAGATTGAACATGCCACCAAGGCTGATACCGAAAAGATATAACCCACCGGCGGTGGCAGTCGAAATTCCAATCGAAAGCATAACCGGCAAAATAATTGTGCCAATCATGATCACCGCGCCCAGTCCGCCTAAGGTCGAGAAAAGCAAGGCTGTAACCAGAGTCAGAATCACACCAAGCACATAAGGATTATCGCCGGCAAATTCGGCGACCCAGCGCACCAGCGCTTTGGCGATACCATGACGGTTCATCAACTCGGCAAGGACGGCACCAAACATAGTGGTGGTATAAGCCATATGCAATTTGACGGAGCCTTTGGTAATCACGTCATCGAGAATTTCCTGCCCGGAAATTCCGCCCACGGCCGCAATCACCAGCGCCATGATCGGCAGCGCCAGCAAAGCCGATACGCGTCTCGTATACATGAGACCGGCCATGATGAAAAATATTACGAGAATCGCGGTAGCTATCAGAACGGACATTTTTGCCTGGCTGAGTGGCCTTGAATTCGATACAACGAGCGGGCTCGACCGCGTTAATTGTACTCTCTTTCACCACGCTGAAAGAACAGGCAACGCCGCATATGGTGGGCATATGCGAATAATTCTTTTAACCTATATAATCGTTCTGTTCTCGGCTTGAAAACGCTCGACCTGCCTATAAACCGGCCATAAATTCTTTGACTTTCCGCGGAACGTCAGCGCCGATGTTCTTACTGGCATCATAATTCCAGGGCTTCTTGTCAGTTTTTATTTCACCGGCGGGCATTTGTTCGTCGCCGATATCGCCCGCGTCGGTGTAATCTGCGGGTTCGTCAGCCTTCGGAATTTCACTCTTGGCTTCATTACCGGCTGCTTTATCGACAGCTTTCGATGGCGGACGGGCAATGCGATATTCTTCTTTTTCGAGGTTTTCAATCGCGCGGTCAAAATTGGGCGCGCAGCCTTTATGAGCCTGATTACCAGCGAATTTAACATCATGCTCGGCCTTTTCGCGTCTCAAGTTTTCAATTGTTTTTTTGATATAACTGTCATCTGTCATAATCACCTGCTCTTTCGCCTGACTGGGCGACCGTAATGGATGTTAGCAATCGATAAATCGGTGTCTTTTGATTGGCTACTTGGCAGACTCGGTTACACTGCAGAAGTTCCAACCCAAACGCTGACGAAAGTTTCGGGGTTTTTATGCAAAGGTTTTCGGCAAGAATGAAAGCTCCAAAACAGGGCAAGATGTTAATTGAAGACAGACTAAACATCAGACAGCTCAAATTGAACCAGGACTAAACCCCAGAGTTAAACAATGGATTGGCCCAACCCTCAGGACTACAACGAAGCGATTCAATCTCCGGCGACCTGTTTTTCGGACGCCAGTCTGCGCGCGTGCCAGGTGGAAACGACTGCGATGGGATTGCCGCGCCCGACCAGTGGTGCATTTACCAACGTCTATAAATTGATCGACAGCACAGGCCGAGGTTCTGCCGTACGGTGTTTCCACAGCGATGTGCCTGATTTGAAACTTCGTTATCTCAAAGTCCTGGAGCAATTGTCGAAAGTAGACGCGCAATGGTCGATCAAAACCGAGTTTATTGAACAAGGCATAAAGGTTGGAGGAAACTGGTATCCAGTCGTGAAGATGGACTGGGCAGACGGCATTCCGCTCGATCGCTACCTGGCTAAAAATGGCACCAATCAGGTCAGGTTGAACAATCTGGTTCAACAACTGCGCGCCATTCTCTCCGACATGAAGCACCATGGTATCGCCCATGGTGATCTGCAACACGGCAACATTTTAATAGTAGACAATCAAATCAAGCTCGTCGATTACGACGGATTCTTCGTACCAGCGCTCGATGGGCTAGCCAGTGCCGAGTTAGGACACGCGAATTATCAACATCCGTTTCGCAGCCGAGAACATTTCGGTCCCTACATCGATAATTTTCCTGCCTGGCTGATCACAATTTCTCTGATGGCGATTGCCGCCGATCCGGAACTTTTATCTTACAGCAAAGACCGCGAGTGCTTGCTGTTCGCACACGCCGATCTGCTGGCACCATACGAGTCTGCGCTGTTTTCCAGACTGCGAGAGCATCCTAAACCTGAGATTCAAAACGCGACTCGCACGCTGATCCGATTACTGGATTGTCCTGTCAAATCAATTCCATTTCTGGACGCCAGCGAAGAAGAATTGTTGGAACTTCCCGAAATGGATCCGACCGAACAAATGCAAGCGATCGATGAAATCGCGCTGGCGGAGCCCAATCGCTACATCGAACGACCTCCGGTCCTATCAGCGCTAGAAAAACTGAGCACGACGAAACGAGGTGCCAAGGATCGACTCGGTTATCTTTTTAAAAGCGCATCAACAAAAGGTGGTGCGATGCTCACTTCAGTTTTGCAGCAGAAACGAAACTCGCACGACCATGCCACCAGGGGCGACAGCGCTTTTGTGACAGGCGATTACGCAGCCGCAGCAGAAGGTTATGTCAAAGCGCTAGCTGAAATCGAAAAAGAAAAAACTGCACAAGAAAAACTGAGCAAACACGATAAGACTGTTCACTATCGAAAACAGGATACAAGCGGCGTCGACTACAACAAGTACGAAGACCATCTTAACCTGAGACTGGGAACATGCCAGCTCCTCAATCTCAATCCTGCCGCCGCCGTGTTTCATTTCAAATCGGTGATAAAAAAATATGCCGACGATTCCGGACAACTTGAACTTCTCGACGCAATCGTCGGTCTTATGATGGCGTACTGCCAAATGCAACGCGAGCACGATGCCGCCGAGCTGATGGCGAAGACCTGCAGTTGGAAAGGTCAAGTCAATAACAAAGCGCCGGCGTTCTCCGCCAACAACTTATCCTGTACTTTGTTGAGCTATGGCAATGGACCACTGGCGGGTGCGCCGGGTCTGAGTATGGCATTGACGGTGGTGGCAAGGTTTTTCGAGAAAGCTGCGCAATACGATCAAGCGGCATCGCTTTACGAGGCCGCTCGCTCCGTACGTGGTGGCGCCGGCAGTGCCGACGATCTTGACCTGATGTTGCGTATTGGACATTGCCAATTGTTAAACCGGCGGCCCGATCTCGCCCTTCACCACTTTCACGTGATCTCGCAGACCGCCTCCGTAACAGACCCGATTCACGATCGCTCTGCGGTAGCTCAAGCGGTCGCCTTTAAGATGATGAATTCCAGGCAAGACATTGTCAAAGCAATGCGAAGTAGAATGCCTGAGCAGTTATACAACTGTTTGAAAACCGAACTCGATGGACCGTTATCCGATCTCGATGAACTCAGCGATGTCATAGTAGCCTTCGCCGCGGAACTCGGAGAAGCTGATTTGATGACCGGTTTGCGAATGGCAACGCGATTGGCGGCAGACAATTACAAACGCCAGGACGATAAGAAGCTGCTCGATCATATCGTCGAACTTCTCAACGACGGACGATTTCTCGACGCCGACAAGTTAGCGAACGAAGACGTTTTAAGCAATGAAAGCGTTCGCCTGCGCTTTCTCGATAGCGCCCAACTTTTTGCTCGCAACCTCTCCACCTGTGGTGCGTACGATCAAGCCTTCGAGCTTTTGAATAAATACAGCTGCGATCCGCGGTTGGTTGTCGAAGCGATGGAAGGACAAATTATAAAAAACATCCGCGCAGCCACGCGACAAATAAATTGGACTCCTGACGCTTTCCAGGAAGCCTTTGTAATTTTGCAAGCGCTGTGTGCGAACAACGCATTGAGCGAATATATTTGCCAGTTTACCGCTGATACCATATATGGTTGCACTGATAGATCGGACGAATTTTTGGTTGATGTCAGACAGATTGCCGATTTAATGTCAAAACACCATCCTGACGGTCCGTCCAATCCGCACGTTTTAAAATTGCGAATGTTCGCCCTCAACGCAGAAAACGGTGAACCTGTGCCGATTATCAAAAGAGATTCAGCGCCGGTGTCAAAACTGGGAGCGCAATTCGAGAAAGCAACCAGAGCGACATCAGTTAGCGCACGCAGTCGGCAGATGGAAAACGAAGTACTCTCGATACTGCGACAAGCATCGCTGAAGAGTTGGGATCCAGCTCTATTTGGAGAATTTCTGTCGACAATGGAAGCTATGAAAAAGCAGCGTTCGTTAACCGTTGGGTTTTGTCAAAAATTATCCACAACCCTTTTAGATCACTTCAGCGAATCCAGCGGAACCAACCGCTGGGCAAAAGAAGCAAAAACCATACCCTCTGAGCGTCGCGCGGCGACAAAAGACACACTGAATAAACTGATGGACTTATTCTCGTCCGTAGCTGGCATCGACGCGGCCACGCTTCGCAGAATTCAACGTTGTGTGGAAAAAGTTTAGCCAATCATTTTTGTTTTAAGTCGAGTTTCGTTGTTGGTCCCTGAAACTCCGGACGAGGCTGTTGAGCCTGCTCTCGCTCGACTAACAATCGCGTCATTTCCGACGAGCATTTATCAAACGATTGTTTGATTGCATCTTCCTCGCTGATCGGATTCAGTCCATGTCTAGTTATGCGATCGTACTCTTTCGTAATCATCAGGCTGTAATCAAAAACCGTGCCTCTGTAGTTTTTGTTCAAATCGGAGACAGACCGTCTATGCGCGTCTTTGACAGCCAGCTCGAGAGACGCGCCCTCGCCTGGTGAAACATCCGTGTGCGTTTTACCGGCGTAGTGCGAAATGATGTCACCGGCAAATTCGTATATCCGTTCAACAATCACCTTGTGACCTTCCTCGTGCGCGACACACTTTTTCGGCGCACCTTGCGGAATCCAAATTGTTATTGGCAACGTCAAGGTTGCTCGCACGTTTTTCGGGCGAATGTGAACAAACCAGCGACCATGCCGTTCTTCTTGATCGACTACATCAATGTCATCGATGCCGACGGATAAACCGTAGGAAAATTCCGTCAGTGCCTGTTGTCCTTTTTCCAGATTCGGATGAGGCTCGAAAGGATTCCACGGATTGAATGTGCGTCTCACGACCGTCGGTGGTTGCTTATCGACCTTGATGTCAACGGCGGTCTCCGCCGCACAGCTGCTGCCGATTCCCGACGACAAAAAGAACGCCGCAAGCAGTCCTGAAGTGGTTACCAAAAATCGTCGCGCCATGTTAAACCAAAATTCTCCGTCTGGCATGTTATCATCCTACCAGTTAATACTGAACCTTAAATATGACTTTCAACGATCACTTCTCCAACCAAGCCGCAACATACCGTCGTTTTCGTCCGCATTATCCGAAGGAACTGTTCGACTTTCTCGCTTCGATTACGCCAACGAAACAACGCGCCTGGGACTGCGCTACAGGCAATGGTCAAGCGGCTGTCGCCCTCGCCGATTATTTTGAAAAAGTCACCGCCACTGATGCCAGTGAAGAACAAATCAAATTAGCGATCGAACATTCCAGTGTTCAATACGAAGTAGCGACTGCTGAAAACAGTGAACTCGACGACCAGTCGCAAGATTTGATTACGATAGCCAATGCGTTGCATTGGTTCGACATCGAACCATTTTTTGTTGAAGCACAGCGCGTGTTGAAACCGAAAGGTGTGATCGCAGCGTGGTGCTATGAAGCGTTCCACATAGAGGAAAGCGTCAGTCAGACTTTCGACGCGCTTTACGTCGAGCTGAAAACGTTTTGGCCCAAGCAAATTAAACTGGTTCGCGATCAATATAAAACGATTGATTTTCCGTTTGAAGAAATCCACACACCAAAGTTCGAGATGAAATTGGAATGGGATCTCACACAATGCCTTGGCTATATGTCCAGCTGGTCAGCGGTGCAGACATATCGAAAAGAACTCGGCAAAGATCCGATTGAAAAACACTTTGATGCCATATGTGATGCCTGGGGCGATCACACGAAGAAGAGAACGGTCACCTGGCAAGTTCACTTAAGAGTCGGCCGCGTCTAAGTTCTGACGTCGTTGTTAGAACCCGTTGCTATTAGAACCTCAATCAACCACTAAAAATTTGTAGCTCACCGAGCGATCATTAGCTGCGATATTGGAACGCGTTCGTTGAAAAGACTCGCATTCCACTGCTCTCGTTCCAGTGTTCCCGCATCCGCAGTGCCTGGGGCTCCAGCACATCTGCGTTTTTCAAACTACCTGGCAAAACCCTGACGTAAAACTAGTAAATTTCCCAGGCACTCATGCAGCCTAGTGCCGGTGCGATCTTCGCCGCGCAGAAATAGACTGGTGGAGGTGTGAGCGCATTGGGACAAAATTATGAATTACAAATCAGATCGATACAGCCTTCAGCTGCCAATCACAAGAGATCCGGCCGTCGCCAGTTCTCTGTCGGTCATTCCTGGACTCGGGCAAATCTATAACTCGGAGCCTAGAAAAGGTCTCCTCTTTCTACTTGTCGGTCTGACAAACGTTTTTCTGATCGGGTTATTATCATGGAGCAGGCAGCTGGTCGAAAGTTTGAGCACGCTCAGCAATGAGCTGAACATCAGGCCCAATGCCGATATCGTTGGAGCTATATCGAACTTCCACCCTGGCAGTGCATCAATGAATGCGTTGTTGATTCTCTTCGCCGCTTTTATCGCTTACTCGATGAGAGACGCATACGACAAGGCAAAAGTAGTAAGAAGAAATTCGATCTATGCACCAGTGGTGATGCATATGGATGAAGCTTCAAGTGGCAGCTATTTGTTCCACGCGGCGCTAATGGTGACGCTCACATTGTTTGCTTTTTTCTTTTTGCTTCCCACGCCGATTAGGCCTCAGGTCACAGTAATTGAAATCGTCAGTCCAAATGTTGAATCACCTGTAAAACCAAGAACGAAAACAAACAATCGTGCCGTTGTGAATTCAGAATCACGACGCGATCCGAATCTAAAAAAGGTCGTTCAGAATCCTTCGCCAAACAGCAACACAGGCGCCAAAACACAACATCAACAATCGATTGCAAAACCGCAGCCGGAGAACAAACCTGCCGCGGCGAATAAACCGGCTGAAGCTCCTAAACAATCATCACCGGCAAAAGCGGAACCAGTAAAACAAAGCAAGCCGGCGGAGGTAAAACCCGCTCCATCAGCTCCAGCCCTGCAAGCAGCAAAACCAAATATTCAACCAGTCGCCGCCCAAAGTGCCAGCACCCAGACACCGAGTCCGCTCAAACCGCCGGTATTACGGCCGGTGGCAGCGCCTCTGATGCCACAACTTCAAGCGCCTGCAACTCAGCCTAAATCAACTATCGATCCAGCCAAAATGCTGGCCGGATTAATGCCGATATCCGCGCCGAGCGCGCCTTCACTGATTCCTAATCCTGCCGGAGTAGCGGTGAAGTCCAACCACGGTGCACCACGATTGGTGGCAAGCAACCTTTCGCCCTCTGCCCTCGGCGTACCGCAACCGGGTATCTCGTCGCCGGTTCGATCAATAGGAAGCGCTACTCCTACTATTGTCGAAACAGGCAGCCGCAGCAACAAATCCGATCATGGCACCGGAGGTCCAGCGCCGACAGGAGCGTCAAGATCCAACCATGCCGACGATATGGCAATGATTACTCCTGTTGGAGGCGGCTTCAATCCGGAAGGCGACGGCAAGCTCAGAAAAAATACCGGTCCGAGCAAAAATAGCAAAACGGGTCCATCCGGCGACGATAACGGCGCCCTGGACAAAAAAGCCGGTGAGAAAGCTTCAACTCCGGGTCATGACGAGGCCGGTGGCAAAAATGGCGAACGCGGCACTACAAATACCGGAAAGCTCGGAGAACCAACTCCAGAAGCAATACGTGAGGTCGATTTCTCAAATTACATGGCGGGGCTGCAGCGCCGAATCAAACGGGCGTGGTATCCGCCAAAGTGCGGTACCTCCAAGAAAATCACAGTACGCTTCAACATTGCCCGCGACGGCACCTTGAGAAACTTAAAAATGGTGGGGCCTTCCGGAACCGCGCTCAATGACCAGGCCGCAATCAAAGCCGTGCTGAACGCGGCACCGTTCGCGCCGCTCCCTCAAGGCTCTCCCGAGGAAGTCGATATCGAGTTCAAATTCGACTATAACGTCTTCAATAACTCGGGCAGCACCACTATGCGTTCGTTTTAACTGCGTGAGAACCGTTCGAATGGTCACAGAGCTGGGTATATAGGAAAGCGACAGCAATTCCGACTGTTCAGGCAGCTCCGACGGCGACTGATCCATGCAACTAACCACGGACCCAATCGAAAAACTGGACGCGAGGACGTTTCCTCTCCACCGCTACAAGCCTGTCGAAAAGCTTGGACACGGTCAGTCGGGACGAGCCATGCTTTGCTTCGACGAATTCATGGAGCAGGATGTCGTAGTCAAAACGATGGGAACGGTGGAACTCGACGAGCTCATCGAATTCCAGCGCGAGGCCACTCTCCTGTGCCGAATAAACCATAAAGGTCTCGCCCAGGTTCTCGATTTTGGTTGCACCGCCAGTGGTATTGCATACATTGTGTCGGAATATCACCCCGGCGTTAATTTGCGCCAACACATTGACGCCGGAGAACCGCTGCCACTCGACCTGACGCTGAAAACTTTTTTGGTGATTACAGAAGCACTAGCGCAAATGCATGTGCATGGAATTTTACATCGCGACATCAAAACGTCAAACATTCTGGTGAGAAATCTAGACGCGACGGACGGCTCTATCCATTTGCTCGACGCCGGCACAGGCAGAATCAAAATCGCCAACATGCAACCCAACATATTCGAAGGTCGCGAAATTCCCGGCGACCCCAAGTATATGTGTCCGGAACAGGCATCGCGACTGCATTACGACACGCGCTCGGAAATCTTCGCTCTGGGCTGTACCATATTCGAATCGCTCACCGGTCGCACACCTTTTGTGGGTCCCGAGTCAATCTCACAGCTGATGCGCCGCAGCGCGCCGACCTTGACGCAGGCTTCGGAGACAACGTCGTTTCCTCACAAGATCGAAGCGTTTGTGGCGAAGTGCCTTTCGCGCAGTCCGGAGACGCGCTACCAATCAATGCCGGAAGTTTTGCAAGCATTAAAAGAACTTGTAAAATTGCGTCTCGCCACTGAGCAGGTACTCAACCCAATTAACGTGGATGCAGATGGAGTGCCGATTTCATCAACTCGCTTAGTTCAAGCTGATATTCAATCAGGGCAGAACCAGGAGAGCAAAACAGCTCACGACAATTATTATGTTGAAGAAAGTCCGGTCAGGTTGGTTAACACGGATTTTCTAAACTCATCGGATCCAGCAGCGGCGGAAGCCGCAGCGAGGTCAGATCTATCGCCGAAGAAAATATTCGGTGAAATCACGACGGCAAACCCTAATCGGACTGCAGGCGCACAGAAGAAACCGGCTCTCGATTCTTCTTCAATCGCCGCGCCGGATGAGACTTTTGCTTACTTTGCGTCGCCCCCTGCTTCATTAAGTTTGGAACCGGCCCGCAACAAAAAATCTGCGGTCTCGACGCCTGCCAAGCCGACAAACTCGAGCGGAAAGTCAGCATCACCGGTAGTGGCAGATGCCGAATCGGAGTTCGGTCCCGGTTTTGCAAACACTCTCAAGAAGTTTCGCAGCAGAATCAGCAAGTATCATTCAACAACGAAATTAAATCCAGTGCCAGCGGCAATTTGTCTTATCATGCTAATCTGTGGCGCCATCTCATTCAGCTACTACGCGTATCTGACTGCACCCATTGTGCAAGTGGCTGGAACCGTCGTCGGCTATCAACCTGCCGACGACTACTATGAAGGACTAATCGAATTTGCCGAAGTCGACAAACTCGGAACTATGTCAACTACGACCAGAGTAACCATAGAAAGCCCTGAACAAAATCTGCCGGGCAAGAATAGCGTCGGTCCTTTTGCTGCTCCGATGGATGCATTCCAAACCGAATTCGCAAACGAGCAAATTTGGGACGAGGAAAAACTGAACCTTGGCGAACTGAGCCTGACCCCGCCGATCAAACCAGTAAAAAGCGATATCGTGTTGGGACAGCGATGGGACCTGCTTTGCCGAAAACAATGGGACGGGAAACTGATTGTCGAGAAGTTACAATCAGGTCGGATTCCTTTTGGTCAAGAGCAATTAGAATCAATCCACGACGTGATATCGCAGATGGTGCGAGCAGTGGCATCGACTCCGGCCGACTCGGAAGCGGGTTTGGCTTGGGCAACGGACAATTTCATCTGGGAAGTTGAACTCCGGCCCAACATGACTAAGGCGGCCGTGCCGGATCTTTTTCCAATCGATCAGATGAAACTGAAAAGCTTCGACGCCAACGAATGTGTGATGATGCTCAAAGCACCGACGTGGATGACCAATACAAAGTATTTAACCGTGACTCTGGTGCGCTCCGATAATTGGAAAATTCAATCCATTGTCGAATGCAGCGAAGGCGTTTGGAATAGAAAATAGTTTCGGCGAATACGCTGACGGCGTCTTCACCTGAAGCCGTTTACACGCTGAGCCCGACTACACCACAGTAGCTGCGCTTTTGTTTTCCAACAAATGCAATTCGAATGCTTCGTGAATCAAGCGCGCGGCCTTTTCGGCATTGTCGCGTGAAACGACACAGCTGAGCTTCATTTCGCTAGTCGAGATCATTTTGATGTTGATTGAGTTTTCACCAAGGGTAGTGAACATCCGAGCGGGGATGTCTGGTTGCTCAACAAGTCCGGCACCGATCAAACTAACTTTGGCGCAGTCGGCGTCAACTTGAACGGAACGCGCTCCGAGCTGTGCCTTCAGTTCTTCGAGTACGAGAACCGTCTCGTCAAGCGCATCTGAGCTGACCGTGAAGGCGATGCTGTTGTGATCAATCGATGGATGAAACGACTGAACGATCATGTCGATACCGATATTTCTTTTCGCAAGAGCTTGTGTGATCTTTCCGGCAATGCCTGGTTGATCGGGTACATCCATGATGGCGACTGCCGCCTGGTCTTTGTCGATTGCCACAGAACTGATTGCTCTAAAGATTTCCATTTCACCTCCAACGATCAAAGTACCTTTGTCTTCCGGTTTAAACGTATTGCGAACTCGCAGTTTCACATTGTATTGACGCGCCAACTCAACGGCTCGCGGGTGCAACACTTTGGCGCCAAGGCGCGCCATCTCGAGCACTTCGCCGTATGAAAGCTGGCGAAGCAATGCCGCATTTTTAACCAAATTCGGGTCGGTTGTATAAATTCCATCGACGTCGGTGTAGATATCACATCCGGTGGCATCGACTGCAGCGGCAAGCGCGACGGCAGTAGTGTCTGATCCGCCACGCCCCAATGTTGTAACGTCGCCGGTTTCCGTAACGCCCTGGAATCCAGCCACGACGAGAACGTCGTTGTCTTTCAATCGGTCGGCTAGAGTTTCTTTTCGGATATCAACGATGCGCGCATTTGTGTGGATGCTTTCCGTAAAAATTCCAACTTGCCCGCCGGTCAGCGAACGTGCTTGCACTCCCATGTCTTGCAGCTTGATCGCCAGAAGTGCGATGGAAACTTGCTCGCCAGTGGATAAAAGCAAATCGAGTTCGCGTTTTTCCGGATTGCCGGAACAACTCTTCGCCATTTTGACCAGGTAGTCGGTGGTGTCACCCATGGCAGATACGACGACGATAACTTTGCATTGCTTGGCGCATTCGGCAACGATGCCCGCCACGTGCTCGATTCTGCCGATACTTTTTACCGACGTTCCACCGAACTTGAGCACTTTGATTTCATTATTCATGACTTGCTCTGAGGCCCTCCCTGTCGACTTCTAGACTTAGAATGCGAACCGTACCTTTTTGCGACATCGCCCAATTTTCCAGAAGCGACTTCACGACTGCGACATTGCGAGCTTCCGAAAGTACGAGCACCGACGAGCCCGCTCCGGATAGCACCACCCCCAGTGCCGGTGAATCCTTCAATAGGTCCTTCACTTCTTGCAGTTCCGGCACTAATGACTGGCGATGAGGTTCATGTAAACAGTCGGACAGACCAGCCTTTAACAGCTCTGTGTCTTTCTTTTCAATTGCCATCAATAACAAGGCTGTGTTCTGAATATTGCTCACAGCTTCAGCCATCGAAACCATTTTCGGCAGGACAGAGCGCGCATGCGCAGTGCTCACTTCACGATCGGGCACGACAAGAATCGGATGCCAGTCGGCAGGCCATTCGAGATTGGCAGCCATGTATGAGGGTGGCTGTTTCACGCAGGCGCTCGCCACCAGTCCACCGAAGATGCTGGCGGAAACATTATCCGGATGTCCTTCGATTGCCGCGGCAATTTGCAACGCTGATTTTCGATCAGGATTTTGCCCTGAAAAATACATACCCGCCCAAACCGTGGCAGCGATGCATGCCGCACTGGAGCCAAGTCCACGCGACAATGGAATGTCTGAATCGATAGTGACCTTCAGGTTTTTAAACTGCGGTTTGAGCTCCGGAAAATGTTTTTCCAGTACTTGCATCACCAGATTGTCGCTATTCAATGGCAATGCGGCGGCGTCGGTTCCCTTAATTGTAATTTCAGGCCCGCCACCATTAGTGGTGCCGTTTTCTTTCAATTCGAACGTAAGAGTGCAATAAAGCTGATACGCCAGAGCCAAGGCATCGAATCCTGGTCCGAGATTGGCGCTGCTGGCCGGAACTCTGACTGTGAGCTGTTTATTCATTGCTTCTTCCACTCAAGTCTCATCGTTCGTTCTACTTCAGTCCCATCGCTGCGATCAGAGTTTCGAGTTGCGGAGCGATGGGATTGAGTGCAACTGAGCTATGGCTGAGTGCGCAGTCCGGATCTTTCAATCCATTGCCAGTGAGCACGCAGACAACGGTGGCATCACCCTGCACGATTCCTTTCTGAACCATTTTGCGGAGTCCGGCTACAGATGCGGCGCTTGCCGGTTCGCAAAACACACCTTCAGTCTGCGCGAGCATTTTGTACGCTTCGATGATTTCTTCATCAGTAACCATGTCGATCAAACCATTCGATTTATCGACTGCCTTTTGCGCTTCAACCCAACTGGCCGGATTGCCAATGCGAATCGCGGTAGCTAAAGTTTCCGGGTTTTCGATTGGACGACCATGAACCATGGGCGCAGCTCCAGCGGCCTGGAAGCCGCACATGCGCGGGACTTTCAAACTGCCCGGTCCAACAATTTCGATTTCAGCGGTCGCACTTCCGGTTTTATATCGCATGTGGCGACCGGTGTCTTCTATTGAACTCCACTGACAGAATCCGCGGAAGTACGCCGAAATGTTTCCTGCATTTCCTACCGGGATACAGAGGAAATCAGGCGTTTCGCCCAACGCTTCTCGGACTTCGAATGCTCCAGTCTTCTGACCTTCCAATCGAAACGGATTGATCGAATTGACGATCGTAACCGGGAAATTCGCGCCGACTTGTTTTACCAGCTCGAGAGCTTGATCGAAATTTCCATCAACTTGAATGACTTTGCTTCCATACAAAATCGCCTGAGCCAGTTTGCCGAGCGCCACCTTGCCCGCCGGCAACAGCACATAGCATTTCAATCCAGCTTTAGCGGAAAACGCAGCCGCCGAAGCGCTGGTATTACCGGTAGAGGCACAGATAACGGCGCGCGATCCTTCTTCGACGGCTTTCGAGATCGCCATGGTCATACCGCGATCTTTAAAACTGCCCGTCGGATTCAAACCTTCCAATTTGAGCCGGATATCAACTTTTGGTATTCCAAGAACTTTGGCTAAATTCCGAGCTCTAATCAATGGAGTGTAGCCTTCTCCCAGGCTGACAATCGGAGTCTTGTCCGTGACGGGCAAGTATGAGCGATATCTCTGAATTAGCGGTGTAACACCGCGGATGGTATCAATCGAACTCATGGATAACTCCTCTATTTTACCGAGCTGCTCTTGCCGTCAAAGATAGCGATGCAGGTTGCTGAACGTTTGATAAATTCCTCAGACTTCATTGTGGCGATCGCTTTTTCGACGCGCCCGGTTTCGACTGGATGCGTGATGATAACGACCGACGCGCCTTTCTCCTCGACGCCACGCTGAATGATGCTTTGGATGCTGATTTGATTGGCACCGAATATGCTGCCAATTTTACCGATTACACCGGGGTGATCTTCAACTTCCAGACGAATGTAATAAGGGCTGATCCAGTTCTCAGGATCGGTAACTTTTTGCCACTGGTCACCGACTGGGCTGTGGAAGTAACTGGCAAAATCCTGCAGGCGGAGCGCCGTGGAAAGATTGACCAGGTCACCGACGATGGCTGATGCGGTAGGCAATTGTCCGGCACCTGGACCGACCATCATCAATTCACCAACAGCGTGTCCGTTTACCACAATGCCATTGTTTGAACCCGATACACTGGCGAGCGGATGTTTGATTGGCACCATGCATGGTTCCACACGCGCGGCGACATTTCCATTGATTCTGGCAGCACGACCAATTAGTTTGATTCGGTAGCCAAACTCTTTTGCATGTTCGAAATCAATCGGCTCGATGTGCGTAATTCCGCGACGGTAGATATCATCCGGTTTTACGAACTGACCAAAAGCCAAGGCCGCGAGAATCGAAACTTTGTAAGCGACATCGAATCCTTCCACGTCATTAGTCGGATCAGCTTCCGCGAAGCCCAGTGCCTGAGCCTTCGCTAGTGCCGCTTCAAAACTCTCGCCTTTCTCTTCCATTTCAGAAAGAATAAAATTCGTCGTGCCGTTCAAAATTCCAAGAATGGATTCCAATTCGTTGGCGCCCAGTCCCCTTTGAATTGTGGAAATCAACGGAATTCCACCGGCGACCGATGCCTCGAAAAATATCGCCACTTCTTTCTCGCGAGCAAGCTTGAAAAGTTCCGGACCGTGCTTGGCAAGCACTTCTTTATTAGCAGTGACTATGTGCTTGCGCGATTCAATTGCTTTGACAATCAGGTCGAGAGCGGGTTGTTCGCCGCCCATGACTTCGATCAAAACCTCGATCTCGGGGTCGTTGACTACTTCTTCGGCGTTAATGGAAATCTGGCAGCCCGGATCGATGTCCCGTTTTTTATCGAGGTCTTTGACCGCCACGCGCTTCAACGTCAACGTTTTGTGATTGCTCAAGAGCTTCACAACACCAGTGCCGACTACTCCCATCCCCAGCATGCCAACTACAACTCGCGCCATAATTACTGTTTCCCTTCTGCAAAGTGCCTGCCCGTAGGCCCCAACGCGATTATAAGATCCCGTTTATAATCAAACGTTTGTTTCGTCAGACGTGATGACCTATTGTCGCTGAGATCAGCGGAAAATGGCTGTTTTAGTCTTGAGGTGATTTCAAATACGAAATAATTGCGTTGACGTTGCCCAAATTCTTGCCCATATCGAAGGTCACACCTTTGGGAGACTCGCTCCAGACGACACAAACCGTGCGCTGATCGTTTACTTTCGAAAAAACCATCAAAATTTCCTGACCATCATCCACAAGCGATTTAGCAACGCGCGCTTCGATGGTCCCGCCGGCAGGCTCGACCGCAATAGGCGTGCAATTGTTGATTGTGTTGAGCGCCTGCACTCCAAGTTCAAAAGCTTCGTGATACGGCATGTTCAATTCGATGTCGAGAAATTGAATGGAAGAAGCAGATATCCGGCGCAGATCGGAGCGCTGCCTTCTGATGCTTGCCCATTGCAAAATCACCATAACGACACCAAATGAAATACCAAACAAACATGCCGCTGGTAGCAAATCGAACGCGTTTAAGCACACTGTGTAAAAACTAAACACAAAGATTGTCGGCACAGAATACGAAAAAAATATTTTCAGATAAATGCGAACGTTCTTCTCAACCTCGTCATCAAGACAAATATCATGACCGAGCACATGCCGTTCTTCAGTGAGGCACCACTGGCGGTATCCATTCAATTCCACGTCTTTAACCGACCGATTACCTAAAATCATCGGACGCATGAGACTGAACAATTTGCGAGAAACCGGAATATACATGTCGCGAGAGCGCTGCACTTCAAGCCAATTCGGCAATAGGATCAGGCTATCGAGAGACTGGCCGGAAGGGCGATTCGGGTATGAAACGTCATAAACAAAAATGTGCAAATCGTTATGCCGAATTTTCACAATTTTGGCGATCTTGTAAGCGCTTTCACCGTTCATTCCATAAATACTAAACACGTCGCCTTCGGACAGATGGTCGGAACTCGCACCAGATGCGGCAACATGAAGCCTGTCGTTAACGACTTGGAGCTGATCGGCGTTCCCAACAGAATTGCCGATTTCGAAACTATCATCGCCCGGCTTCGCATTGTTCGCGACTTCCAAACGATCACCATCACCTTTTACCGGGTGACCTGATTGTTCTTCGTCGAGATCTTTGTCGCTATTTGCTTCGTGCAAGTATGAGTTCACTGCCGCCGGTCAGGTTTCCTTTGTTCTTAAAAATATAGCCCGGGTTCAAACTTTTGGGAATGAAACCCCGGCGCTCAATTACTGCTAATCGCGCACGTGCTGCAGTCGGCAGCGCGTCGAAATCGACGTTCTTGATCATCAACCAATGACTGCCTGGAGTCGAGAGAAATGCGTCGAGCTCACCGACATTTCCTACTTTGATCGGCTCGCGCCCGGTTCGGAAAGTCACTTCGTCGATCCAATGTTCGAGTCCCGCGTACATGCCGATGCCGACGCTGTTCTCGTCGCCGACTACGTTTTGGCCGATGGTGTTGTGATCGAAAGAGAAGATTCCCGGTTTGTTCGTGGAAGGCGCGGACGTGTCGGGGGTGTTGGTGGTGGCAGTGCCAGGCGTATCAGCAGTTCCAATAACGGTGGCTGCCGTGGTATCAGCGGCGACTGGGGAATTCGTTTTAGTATCGACGGTTTGAACAGGAATAGGCTTGTCTTTCTCGGCGACTTTGATGTCGTTGGCATATTGAAGTGCCGGCTGCATCGCTGTCATAACCGGCATCGCGACGGCGGCGAAGACAGAACCTGTAATTACCACGCCACTAAATACGGTGACGCATGCTGCAAACGTTTTGCCTTTGAATAGTTTGGTCAGACCAAAACATCCGACGGCTATTGGAACGAGGGCGACAACAACAGGTGAGACAGCGGCTGGATAAGGCAAGACGCTAAGGAAAAGACCAAGACCAACACCGACGACAATCAGCGCGACATTCAAAATTGCGATCGCGGTCTTGGCGAATTTGTTTTGATCGTCGATCCATTTCGAGAGATACAAACCAACTAAGGCAGCACAGGCAGGAAACGCAGGCAGCGCGTAATAGTCAATCTTGCCTCTGGACAAGGAGAAGAAGCCAACCACGACAGCAACCCACATCCATAAATACAACTGAATGTGCGACGATTCGAGCGGCGTTTTGGTTTTGCGTTGAGCGAGAAATTGTTTTATAGATAAGTACAGAATCGGCGGCAAGAAAACTGACCATGGCAAAAATCCGCCCATTAGCGAGACGAGCATGAACCAGATTGGTCTGTGCGTGTCATACGTGGCGCCGGCGAATCGCTGGAAATTTTCTCTTATAAAGAAGTACGTGATCGCTTCCATGCCGTTGGCGTTATATGCCAGGAAAAACCACGGCGACGCGATCAGGCACAAAGCCAGGGCACCGAAGGCGAGATGCTTTGGTTTAACCAGAGACAGTTTGCGCTCAACAATCAAGAATGCGATGAAGAACGCCGCAGGGAGCACAACGGCAACCGGTCCTTTGGTCAGGAAACCGAGTCCCATGGCGGCAGCGGCGAGGGACCACAGTTTAGTCCGGGTCCAATTCGTAGTGCGAGGCGCAAGTGTGCCCGAATTGACCGTCGCCGAAGAAGTGCCTGGATTGTCATCCGCGGACGAAGGGCCAAAGTTCAGTTCGTTCTTCTCCGGGGCCCGATAACCGGCATACATTAATATCAGAGTAATCGTGTCGACGAGAACGAGCATGGTGTCTGACATGCAGAGCGCGCTGAACGACAGATACATAAATGATGTGGCAAGCGCCATGGCAGCAATCAAACCGGCGCGCCATCCGAACAGCGAACGGCAGGCGTACGCAGTGACAACGATCGTGGCTGCTGAAGCCAGAATCGTCGGGATGCGCGCGGCAAAATGCGAGATGCCGAAGGTTTTAAAACAAGCAATGATGAACCAATAAACCAGAATCGGTTTATCGAAAAACGCTTGCCCGTGATACAGAGGCGTAACCATGTTGGAGGTCGCGATCATCTCGCGCGCGCACTCGGCGAAGAAAACTTCGGCTCGACTGAACTTGGGCCAGTGCAGGGAAATCAAAGCGTACAGAATCGCGGCAGCGACCGTGATGAGCGCGACTCTAAAGCCGAATTGCTTCGCTTCGCTTCCGATATAGTCCCCGTTTGGGCGGTGCAAATCTTCAGAAACGCCGGTGAGTGGCTGTCCTCGATGACTTTTCGAGTCCACCGGCAGCTTTTCCTGATCTGCCACGTCGTCCATTAGCGTTTTCATCAATCCTGTATCTCAAAAATCGCTGGAGCCCTTGAAATAGCGATATTTCGAGATTATGACATCTCAACGTGTCCAAAACCTGAATGTTATTTATAGGAGAACCTTCTGAGTTTTTCACGGGGTACCTTTTGGGGTACAAGCCATGGTGAAAATACTAATGGTGTCGGTAATTCCCCCAATCGACTATGCCGTGCGAAGAAGCTACGATTCTGCCTGTCAAGCGCAATTGCTGTTTCTTTTTATGTGTGGGGTCCGAACCAATGGTCCAGTCTCAATTTGAATCTGCTGGATTCCAGGGCGGCCCGCCTTCATCAGGTCCGGACCTCCATAACAACGGATTGGTCAGACAAATGATGATTGATACCGAGATCAAGAAGAACGCGCCAAAGACAGAACCTTCCGTATTAGACGGACTTACTAGAATGGGCCTGTTAGCCGGTGGTGGCATCAAAGACGCCTCGGCAAACGCTCTGGAAAATTATACGGACCCTGCGCCGGATGCCGCGATGGGCGTTGGTCGCGCCGAAGTAGAAATAGCGCCTGACCCGGCGCAAGTAGTCAAAACCGATGGTGGTAAAAAAGAAATGAAGACAGCTGATACTGCCGGTGATGGCATCGTAGCAACCACTACAAGACCAAGTTCTTCCTCCATGGTCAAGGACTTTGCACCGCCGGCTGAAGGCAGAAGTGCCGAGCCGTCGAGCCAGAGCCGTTTTGCTGGAGTCATTCGTCGCGAGGCGCCGAAGGTAGAACTAGCTAGTACGATGGCGAATGAAGTGCCAGCCGCTAAATCGAAAAACACTGAAACCATGATCGAACCTGCAGAAGCAGTCGTCACGACAAAGGACGCAGCTATCGAAACTGCGATCACCAAGCCAATCGAGATCAGTCCGGAAGCCGCTGGGTTGGCCAAGAAAATGGACGCAACTTTCCTGGATGCGCAAAAATATGCCAAAGCGTTCGAACATCAACGCAGTCAACGGCATGCAGAACGCGAGATCGTCGACATTGAAACAGGCAAACGCAGATTCACTGACTCGGCCGAAAAAGACACCGCGTTGGAAAGCGCACGCGCGAAGAAAGCCGCAGCCGATGCCTCACTCAGAGAAGGCGTGCCACCACGTTACGCCCAAACGTTGAAAAAACTCCACGACTATACCAAAGCAGTAGAAGACTATTACAAAGCCGAACCGAACGCCACCTCCCGCGATGCCATGCTCCGCGAAGCAGTGAAGAAAGTCGAAGACTTGATGTCGCCAATCGACAATATCTGGAACGGCATTCCAGGCAAAACCCCAGACCTGGCGCGTCCCGGTATCCGCGGACGAAGCGAGCGCCCGATGTGGCCGGAAGAAAGACTTCCACAAATTCAGCAACACCTTGACGCAAAAATCAACACGGTCGACAACGCTCAAGCACAGCGCATCGGCGTGGTCAAAGATAACCTGGCAGTGAAAGAAGTTTTGAGACTGCACCAGGCAGGCGAACTTCCGAAAGACGGATCGGTAATTTTCTTCACCAATGAAGGAACCTTGTTGTATCAATCCGAACTAAAAGTTTCACAACGCTCCACACAAGCACGCGCAAAAGATTCGGCTTCCGCTGAAAAACATGCCAACAACACACCAGCATTCGTCGATGTAGCCAAAATCGATCGTGGACTTGGACCCGAAGGCGCTGGACTGTGGCGTTTCATCGGTCAAGAAAATCGCATCGTCGGTGCGGCAATTCTTCAACCAGTCGTCAAAGACGGCAAAATGGTCGAACTCCCTGGCGCCAGAAGTAGAAATGGCGAAGCGACAATCAAAAAAGAAGTTTCAATGACGATTGGTGAAATTCCAGCCGAAGTGACCAGCAACATGGCATACGGACATCTGCTCAACACACTTCGTGCTAAGAAAGCAGCAATCGAGAAAGGTAGCGCACCAGATGCAGTGCACCAGGATGCTGGTCCGCTGCTTGGTCAAACCGGACACCATAGTTCGGCCGCTGCGGAGATGCTCTCCAAGCCGGAGGGGAAATAACGAGATATTAGGCCTCTGGAATCGAGCAGCCTGTAATGGGCGACCACAACTCGACACAGACCCGAAAGCAGCCCAAACAGTCCTGACTACTCTACGGGATAGATAGTACATCGGCAGAGTTGGGCGGATATCCAAATAAGGAGGAGTAGAACTCCTCCTTTTATTTTGGAATGGTTTTTAAATTCTCAAACTTAAGGCACGTACCTCGTGGTGAACTCGTATTGCAACTACGGTGCCTGCAAAAAATTTAGGCGAACGAATAAAAAAATCTCTGAGGCTTTTTTCAATTCCGCAAATTCCTTCATTAACCTGACAGAATATATTGGCTGGAGTGGTATCACCATCTCTTGCAAACTTCTACGGAGACCAAACGTGAACTTCCACACCATCGCAGGCAGCGTCCCTTTAAAATCGTCGCCGCTCTTTTCCCGCAGCATACTGCCAGTATCTTTGATGCTTCTTGCAACGCTCAATTCATCGCCTGCTTATAGCCAGCCACCATCAGAGGTGGCGACAACACCAGTTTCGCAGGCATCGAAAATCGGTGGACAAGTCACCGATGAGCAAGTCGCAAAAGCTGTGGCTGTTTTAGAAGCGATGGCACAGAAAGAAATCGACAACAAGGAAGTTGTCGGAATTGCAGTCGCGGTCGTTCACAAAAACAAGCTGGTCTACTCTAAAGGATTCGGCGCGCGTGACGTTGGCAAACCAGACGCCATCGATGCCGACACCGTATTTCAGCTCGCTTCCATTTCAAAATCTGTTGCCTCCACGGTCGTAGCTGAGCTGATCGGTGAAGGCAAAATATCCTGGGATTCAAAAATAAGCGATCTCGATCCGGACTTCCAGATGTACGATCCATGGGTCACGCGTCAAATCACCATTCGCGATTTCTTCTCGCACCGCAGCGGATTGCCAGAACACGCAGGCGATCTACTCGAAGATTTAGGCGCCGACCGCGCACAAGTTTTGCATAATTTGCGATATCAAAAACCTGATAGCAGTTTTCGATCTCACTACAATTACACGAATTTCGGACTCACCGAGGGTAGTGTCGCGGCGGTCAAGCCATATGGTCTGAGCTGGGAAGACGCATCAAAAGCCAAGTTATACGGTCCTCTCGGAATGACTTCGACAAGTTCGCGATTTTCTGATTTCAATGCACTTCAAAACAAAGCATTAGGACATGTTTTGCAAGACGGCAAATGGGTGCAAAAGTTTAGACGTCAACCCGATGCGCAATCACCTGCCGGCGGTGTCAGTTCGTCAGTCAATGACATGGCAAAATGGATGCGCTTGCAGCTCGCTAATGGAAAATTTGACGGCAAACAAATTGTCGACGAAAAAGCTCTGGTGGAAACGCATCATCCAGCGATGTTGACTCAGTTCAATCCGTTCAACGGACTGCCTGGATTTTATGGCTTGGGAATGAACGTTAACTATGACGAGCGGGGTCGCCTGCGTCTTGGACATTCCGGCGGTTTCGCCCAGGGTGCCGGCACGAATGTGTCGATGGTGCCGAGTGAGGAGTTAGGCGTGATCGTACTGACAAACTGCCCTCCAATCGGTGTAGCGGAGGGCTTGGCGACTGCATTTACCGATGTTGCACTTAATGGCAAGCAATCACGTGATTGGCTCGCTATCTTCAAAAAATTTCTAGCCGATCCAGCCGCGATAGGTGTATTTGAAGGATTCGATTATTCCAAGAAACCAACTGCATTGGCACCAGCTGCATCGAATATTGCTTATGTCGGCAGCTACAAAAACAACTTCTTCGGCGACCTTGAGATCGTCGAAAGAGGCGGTGGTTTAGCCATTGTGCTGGGTCCACAAAAAATGACGGTGCCGATGAATCACTACAATCGCGACACTTTTACTTACGAAACTAGCGGCGAAAACGCGGTTGGTTTAAGTGGTATCACTTTCACCGTTAGTGCTGATGGTAAATCGCAACAAGTCCTGGTCGAGCATCTAAATGATTGCGGCGAAGGAACGTTCACGCGCGTCACAAAATAAAAAGGATGCAGACTAAACGCAGCATCACATAGCAATAGAAGACATCTATAAGAAGATGGTTGCGAGGTCGGCACGCGGTCAACCTGGCGCTGCCACTTATCCACGTTATGGCGAATTGCCAGCTCAGCGATGCCACTTGTCCGCGTCCATCGTGACATTGCGGAGTCAGCAATGCCAACCCGGCGCGCCGCTCCGAGCTGCCAGCTCGATCGTTTTGCAGCTCAAAGAAGTCAAGAAAGACGCCAAACCGCTGGTCGCGTTTGCAATGTTAACGCCGCCTAATTGCGTCAAAGCAGTTTTACCAACATTCTCGCCGCGAAAGTCCTAAAATGTGGAAACAGCGACGGCAGCAAAATGAACGACCCCTACACCGAAGACCACAACTACGCATCTGAACCCCCGACGCCCAGACCGCCATTGATGCTGGGATTTGGATTCTTGCCGCGGTTGCAGCATCCGAGCTGGACCGAGTTCGTGATTCTGTACCTGAAACGTTGCCCGAAGTATTATTTGAAACCGGCAATATTGCTGGCGGCAGGGCTGACCTTGCCGATTGTCAATTACGCTATCCTGATCGCGTTTTACAAATCAAACGCGCAGCATCACACTTTCACCGGTCTGTTCGATATTTTTATGATGTTCGGACCGACGCTCATCGGCATGCTGATTTGCACGGTCGTTTGTCTTATGACATTGTTCTGGGGATTGGCTTCCATTCTGGTCGCTCTGACCGCGACTTGCCGCAGTTTTTTGATAATTGATCCGCAGCATTTTCGTCAGGATCCGGCGGCTTTAGATCGTGCAATTGACACGGCGCAAGACGAAGGCGCGAATTTATTTCGGCATAGAAAAGCGTACCTCGCTACCGTATGGCTGATGTACTCAGTGTTTATGCTGCTTCCCTCATTTGTCATGTGTGCGTCGGGAGCGATGGTACTGCTCGGGATGCCGCAGATTGGCGCGTATACGATGCTACCGACTCGAATCGATCTACCGCTAGAAACGATGCTTGGCTCAGCAATTGCGCTTGGTGTCTCGATTATCGTGTTGAGTAACTACGCGTTAATTCTCATGCCGTACTCCGCAATCACAGAACATGGCGGAGTCAAAGCAGCAGCTAAAGCTCTGCTCCTGTCACTCAAAATCTTACCGGCGATTTCAATTTATTCTGTAATATTCTTTGTGATATCGAGTTTTTTATCGTCGCCGATAGATCTTCTGCTACTCTACAATCAAGAAATCGCGAATTCGACAATCGCGCAAGTGCTTTGCTTATTACTGAAAGCAATATGGCACGTCGCATTTTTCGTTTATCTCGCTCCGATGTCATTGCTTATTCCATGCGAAATGATTCGTGGCAACACCGACAACTAGGCATCACATTTAATCCGCTCGTTGCTACAAGGTGAAAACAACAATGCCGTTTTCAATCATAAATAATCCAGGCGGCAAAATGGATCGAATTCTGAGTCGTGCAAGAACGGCTCAGTCACCGCGTTTTGTTCTCTGTGTGGGTGGGACGAAAACGAGTGATGTCGACGGACTTTCCGGCGCCGGTGCAACGCCTGAAGACAGAAGGATGACTCCGCGATGCGATGCGGAAGCATTGATTAATGGTATCGCGGGCAAGACCAGCCAATTGCCTGTCTCACCTGAGGGGATAGTATCGCCTGTGGTGATCACTGTTGCTTGCCTTAAACTTTTGAATATACCGGTGACCATTGTGGACTGCGGTACTTTCGCCGGTCCGCGAGTAGGCGAACGAATTAAAATCGGAACACCACCGGCGGATTGTTTGTCCAGCGGTTCCGCGCAAGAACTGGACAACGTGAAAAGACTGTTTAAAAACGGCTGTGAACTGGGAGCCAAGTTAACGCAGGACTCTGATTTAGTTATAATTGCAGAGTGCGTTCCAGCAGGCACGAGCACTGCATTCGCCGTTCTATCAGCGCTCGGCTATGACGTGCATAATGCAGTCTCCAGCAGCATGCCGAACTTGAATCACCAGATGCGGTGGCAACTGGCAGCGACAGGTTTGACTAAAGCCGGATTGATTACTTCAATCACACCCGGTGATCCCGAAGCTACTCAAAGCAAAGTGGGTCAGCCGTTGAACGTAGTGGCAGCGGTAGGCGACCCGATGCAACCATTCGCCGCGGGGTTGGCTCTGGCTGCCAGCCATAAGGCCACCGTGATTCTTGGCGGCGGCAGTCAAATGCTGGCTGTTTATTCCCTGGCAAAAGCTTGCACCAGATACGGTGTCTTCGATATCGAAGACGCGAAAATAAACATTGGTGCCAACTCGGATGTTTCCAACATTGGAGTGATAACGACATCCTGGGTGGCGCACGATAAGAACGCAAAAGTTTCCGACATCAGCAAAACGGTGGATGCGCCATTTGGGTGCTCAATGCTCGACTTCAGCCTGTCGAGCCACCCCGGACTGAGGGCGTACGAAGATGGTCACGTCAAAGAAGGAGTCGGGGCAGGCGCTTCGATCGTGCTCACTCATCTTCTCAAGAACTACTCCGCAGAACAATTAATCGCCGCGATTGACGAAACGTATTCGCAGATGGCACTCGGGGAAACAGCAACGGGCTGTTAACATCGGGTTTTCGCAACGGGCTGTTTCGCAACATGCTGTTTCACGCAGCCAGTTTCGCAACGGCTATTTTCACGGACAAATGCACCAGCTGTTCAAAACGCGCTCGCTCTAAACAACGTCGAAGCGTCCATTTAGCACCGCGTGAAAGTTTTGTGTCGGCATTTCCGCGAAGCCAGTGCTTTCAGCTCGTCGAATTCTGAGACCCTAAGTAAGTTCAGCAGTACTCGCGTGAACCGTATTGCGCCCTTCTTCTTTCGCTTTCAGTAGTGCCAGTTTCGCATCGCGCAAAATCGTTTCCGGATTGAGGTCTTCCATATTGAAGCTTGCGCATCCGACACTGACTGTCACTTTCGGTCCGCGTTTGCCATGACCGAATGACCATTGTTCGATATCAGATCTCACTTTTTCGCCTAACGTTTTCGCGCCGGCACCATCGGTATTCGGCAACACAATTGCGAATTCATCGCCACCATATCGTGCCACCAGATCACTCGAACGAGTCGTAGTCAGCAAACGATTAGCGATACCGCTAAGAATTGAATCGCCCATTTCATGACCGTGCTCTTCGTTGATTCTACCGAGTTCATCGACATCAACGATGGCGAGCCCGACGGGAAGCCGTTGTCGGAACGAGAATAATAATTGCTGCTGCAAAAATCCGACCAGGAATTCTAGATTGTATAGACCCGTCAGTGAATCAACGTTGGCATTGTAAGCCTCGCGACTTTGCAGACTTTCGATTTCTTGACGCGCCAGAAGAAGTTTAAAAACAGGTTGAATACTGATTTGCAATTGTTCGATGAATGCTTTGGCAGTCGGGTCGATTGCCTTTTTTTCATACGATCCAAAAAAGATAGCGCCAATTCCGCCGACCGGCAAAATATCAAAATCTTCCAGCGCCTTACCGTCCTCGGTAACCTCTAGACGCGGGTCGATATGCGGTTCTGATGTAATCGACATTTTTGCAAGAATTTCAGTCAACAAGCGCTCGTATGACTTCGACAAAATCGGAGAATTTGATTTAATCGAAATCCAGGGATTGCTCTTGTCTACAACCACAACGCCGAGCACATCACCGTGGAAAAGATCGCCTACCATTTGATAGTACGCGTCGAGAAATTGTCGGCGCGGTTCAACAGCATCACTGAGGCTGCGGACGATTCTGGCAATCACACGTTCCAACAACAGAACATCGAGCAGGCTGCCATAGCTTTGCATGGCGGATTTGGAATCCAACTTCTTATCAGTTGGTAACAAACCCTTAGATTTTTCGACACTCCATTCACGAGCTTTCCCTTTTTCAAGGCACCTGTCAAGAAGCTCATGTACAGGCGTGATGCCGTCGGCGAGGTCATCGAATTTGACGATCTCGTCGGCATAAGATGCCTTTCTCCAAAACTCCGTATCGTCGCCTTCGTTCAACTTGACAAGGACGAATGGCAGGCCGGCAGTGCGATCGTTTGATTTGATCAGCGCGCTCAGTTGATATCCGGAAATGTCAGGCAGCGAAGTTTCGGCAACGATGATGTCAGCGCCGTTATTGTTGAGCTCGTCAAGCGCATCAAAGCCATGACTTACAACTTTGTGCTGGAAGCCTTTGCTGTGCAAATTATTGGCATCGAGCCAGCCGGCATCAGGTGAGTTGACAACAAAGATAACCTTGGAATCCGCCATCGGTCGCTCCAGACATTAGAGATTACAAGGAGCATTTTACAGCTATTAAGCGAAGAGAGTCGAGGCAACTCGCCGAACGCAACGGATTACGACAAGCGAGTTGTGCGTTTTGATGCTAATTTCGAGTTTTCCATAAACGGTATTTATTTAAACCAACCCTGCCCGACACGGTCAAAGTGATATGATCGGACATCGCGAAAGGTCCTCTTTTTCAAGCCGGAAAGGCGCACGAATACTCTATGCAAACAACAACATCAACTTTGACAAACTCGCCAATTACATTTCAACTTACCGAAGACCAGGCTCTGATTCGCGACACCGTTCGCGAAATTGCCGAGGCCGAATTCGCGCCGAAAGCCGCGGAAGTAGACCAAAAGCACAGATTCCCCAGAGAAAACTGGGATCTGCTTGCGGCTTCCGACCTTTGCGGGCTGCCGTTTCCGGAAGAATACGGCGGAGCGAATCTCGATCACGTCACATATGCGATCGTTGTCGAAGAGCTGGCCAAAGCCTGCGCAACAACCTCGGTGATGTACTCGGCGCACGTGTCACTGACCTGCGCTCCGGTGTTCACCTTCGGTAATGAAGAGCAGAAACAAAGAATTTTGAAACCGATGTGCCTGGGCGAAAAGATGGGCGCGTTTTGTTTGTCGGAACCAGGAACTGGCTCTGACTCAGCCGCAGCGACTTGCACCGCGGTATTGAAAGACGATCACTTTATACTGAATGGTTCGAAAAACTGGATTACAAACGGAATTGAAGCGGACTGGTATCTGGTGATCGCGCAAACCGACACAGCCAAGCGCCACAAAGGGCTTGTCGCGCTGATGGTCGAAAAAGGATCCGAAGGATTCACTTTCGGAAAACTCGAAGACAAGCTTGGCATCAGAGGTTCTTCAACCTGCCAGATTATGTTCGACAACACACCGGTCCCGAAAGCCAATATGCTTGCGGAACAAGGCGACGGCTTCAAAGTTGCGATGTCAACGCTCGACGGCGGTCGCATCGGTATCGCCGCTCAGGCTGTCGGTATTGCACAGGGCGCCTGGAATCACGCGCTGCGATATTCCAAAGAGAGAGCGGCATTCGGCAAGCTGATTGGCGAGTTTCAAGCAATTAAACATATGTTGGCTGAGATGCAAACCGAGATCGATGCTGCAAGATTGCTCACATATCACGCCAGTGTCGCCCAAGATCTCGGCAAGAAATTTACGATGGAAGCGGCACACGCCAAGCTTTACGCCGCCGAAGTGGCAATGCGAAGCACCGTAAAATGCGTGCAGATTTTTGGTGGATATGGGTATGTTAGTGATTATCCGGTCGAACGTTATATGCGTGACGCCAAAATCACGGAGATCTACGAAGGTACTTCGGAAATCCAGCGATTAGTGATAGCTAGCAACTTACTCAAGGGTATTTAAATATGAATTGGCAGCCACCACCTCCTCCCCCCAGACCAGGCGGACCTGGACCCGGACCGGGCGGCGGTCAACAACGTCCTGGTGGACCTGGACCAGGTGGACCGGGCGGTCCTAACGGTCAACAACCACAGCAGCCTCAACAGCAACAACCGGCTCAAAAAGATTGGAAAGAGCTGAACTACTACCAGTTGCTGCAAGTAAATCGTGAAGCGCATTCGACGATCATTCGTTACGCCTACCGATTCCTCGCAGCTATGTATCACCCCGATAACTCGGAAACCGGTGATGCTGAAAAATTCAGAATCATTACCGAAGCATGGCGCACATTGTCCGATGAAGGAAAACGTGCCGCATACGACATGTCGCTCGGACAGGAAGAATCACAACCAGGTCATCCTCGACCAGGTGGTGGCGCCCCTGGTGCCCAACAAAGCGCTCCAAGAGCAGCTGGTTATGGGCTTCCGAAGAATTTCAAAACTGGAATCTCGTGGCAGGAGATCGAACTGCGTCTGGCAATTCTGCAAATTCTTCTCGATATGCGCAAGAAGAAACCGAAGAGTGGTGGCGCTTCCGCAAAACTGATCATGGACGTTCTCACGATCGAGCACGTAGAAGAAGTTGAATATGCGCTCTGGTATCTTCGCGAAAAAGGTTTGATCGAACCGGGCGAACGCGCCTTCATGATCACTGCAGTCGGTGTTGATTACATCGTCGACCAGATGAATAAAACAAATTCGATAACTGAATCCGAAACTGAGAAAAAAGTGAAGAGGGTTGTGGAAGGCGGCGTTCCAGCTGTCATTCCTCGCTAACTTTTCAGTTTTCAAAACAGAACAGTTCAGTGTTCAAAAATAAAGTAGAATCGCCGGTAGTATCACTGCCGGCGTTTTATCATGCGACCAAAACCGCTTTCTTCATCTTTTTGATATTCATTTGCGTTTTGTGATTGCTGATCTTCCTGCACCGGGCCATCGTTACCGGGAGGCAGTGAAACCGGCTTCCACTCTCCGCCTAGATAACCGAGTGCGCAGTACATCATATGTTGAGCTTCGTCTTCTCGATGCAATTCGTTCAATAATTCCGCGTATTCACCAAGCACTTCGACAGTGAAACTATCGGCTGCACCATAAACCTTAGTGTGAATCGCCAGAGATTTTTTAAATTGCTCTTCAGCTTCCATCGGCATTCCGTAAGCGCGATAAGTCTTCGCCAGACGAAATGTAATTCGAGCACCATTTTCGTTGTTAATTCCGTCGTGTTCATACTTTTCGGCAAGTTCAAGCGATCTGAACAACCAGGGAATCACGTCCCAGTCTTGCTTCAACATGATCATCGCCCGACAAATACCAGTGATCGTCTTCTTGTAGCGGTCATCGGTCTCGCCGAGTTGCTCCGCCAAAGGCAATGCCTCGCGCCAGAGTTCGATGGCGCGTTCGTAACCAGCCCGGGAAAAAGCGCCTTCGGCTGACCGATTCAAGGCCCACCACTCGTCACTTAATTGTCCCATTTGGAACCCCACTTCTTCACATGCGAACAAAGTCGCATATATTAAGAGGATACACGGTCTTCCAATATTGTAGTTCGGTTTCTTCGATACGATCGAAAAACGCCTATAGAAATCGGCTCAAAATTCTATGAATTTTGCCAGCGCGATTGCACCACCGCCAATCAGAACGCCCGGGCGATGGTACCAGATATGGTGCGCACGATTTGCATAGTTGATTCGCACATCTGCCATTCTCTGGCGATGTGCGATCTATCGTTCGCTATAAATTTAAACTAAAGCCTTGGTTTCTATTTGTGCACCGAGATAATCTTCAGTTGCACTTCTCACTTTCACAGATTCAGCCTCATCGATACGAGAGGCGCTTCGCCATTCTGTCTTGGAGATTTTCTTTCCCATTTATCGACAGAGAATTTATTGCTCTGTCACGACCCTGCGGTCAAGATTCCACTTTTCCGTCCTACCCTTAAGGGTAGAACTTATGCGCAGAATCCAGGAAACAAAACAACCAAGTTGTTGTCGCGATTAACTGATTTATCGCTGTTAGAGTTGCGGCGACGTGAAAGTTGATCAACCAGGCTGTAATCTACGTTGTTGTTTTCGACAACATGCTTCTTGCTGAAGAGGTCGACTACGTTGGTTTGGTTGGTTGAAGATTGGTTATTCATTGTCGTGTACCCTTAATTTGCTCACCTGTAGATAATATACCACACGCCTCAGAAACAAACACTACTTCCGGGGAGGATTTTGTATTAAATATCCTACTTTCTTCTTCATCGGCACCAGTGGGCTTTTTCAGCTCTATCATCAGCCTGAAGATTCATTCAGGGATTAAATCCAGCTAAATTCAGTACACTACAAACTGCATTTTAGTAGTTTTCGCACTACAGGACTGTAGACTGCCGGGGTAGACAATTGTCTACTGTTCCACCAACAGGGTTGATTAGTAGACTACAAACTACATTCCTATATAAAGGATTGCTTCTACAGTCGACTCAAATATCAGGGTGCGTTTCGTCGGGCTCGCAAGAACCGATCAAACTACCTATATACAAAGGTACGTTTTCGGCACTGGTGGACTTTTAAATCCATCAAGAACCAACAGATTCATAAAGTTTCTAACCGCGACCGGCAATACGTGAGCATGGAGTCCAGAAACTTGAGCTAAATACACTGTAGATTCGAAACTACAAAGTTCAGATTTCGATAACCAGTAATGTTTACTTTTAGGGGGTAACATGGACAAGGAATATTCCTCTACCACGGACAGAGAAGTGTACGTAAATACCACGGAAACAGTGGCAGTGCCATCAGAAGACTCGGGCACCGGTTGGGCAGTTGCTCTGGTAGTTCTAATTTTGGCAATCGGTTTTGGTTTTGTAGCCTTCTCGAATAACCAGTCGGCGAGCGAACTCAGAACAACTCAGCAAATCGAAGATGTGCGTCGCGATAACTCCCTCAGCACAAATATCCCAGCTGTAGTTCAACCAGCACCAGTGGTATCAATCCCGTCAGTGCCAAATCCTGCAGCGGTTCCTCAAACCACGAACGTCGAAGTGAAAGTACCTGCACCTGAAGCTCCAGCGCCTGCCGCTCCCGTAGAGTCGGTTCCAGCTGAACCAGCTCCAGTAGAAGAGCCAACAGAATAACTAAAGTCGGTGACGACTAACAAAGTAGGGTCCTAAGACCAAGAAGAGGCGAGTGATCGCCTCTTCTTTTTTCTTGAATGTTGAGTCAGCTCCATGCGGATCTTGAAACTACTTCACGCGCGTCTTCGACTGCAATTCAGTTTTACTTCCAGAATCGCTATTCGCTTTCTTCGAATCGCTTTGCGACGTTGTTTTAGTTTTGATGCCGGCAGTTTTAGTTTTGGCGCCTGCAGTTTTGGTTTTCGTGGCCGCAGTTGATTTCAATTTGATCTTCGCGCTGGCCTCATTCACCTTTTTAAGGAGAAGTGGATTCCGGCTCCCAGACCCAGCTTCGACCGACAACTCGGTATTCTTCGAAGTGATCTTCCGCGTAGTTCTATTTGTCGATTTCGTTTTTGATTCTATAGTCGACTTCGTTGTAATTTTCGTTGTCGTTTTTACTGCTTTGACTGTTGTTTTAATCGAAACCTTCCTCCCAGGTTTAGCCTTCGACGAAGCTTTTGAATTCTTGCGACCAACCTTCCGAATCGCCTGCTTGAGAGCGCTTTGAGCATCTTCGTTTTCTTCATCGAAAACATCATCGTCTTCACTGGGCAAACATCTAAACGAACGGCGATGCCAGACGGTCATCCCGTGTTCTTGTAGTCCAACGCGGTGATCGAGACACCCATAACCTTTGTTCGAGCGCCAATTGTAAGACGGAAATTCTTCGCCAAGCTTGACCATGAAAGCGTCTCGGTGGACCTTTGCAATCACAGACGCGGCTGCAATCGACGCGGACTTGGTATCGCCCTTGATGACAGGTAATTGATAGGCTTCTACGCCCGGCAATCTCCACTTACCGTCAATGAGGATGACAGCTTCTTTGAGGTCAATCATCGCGGATGATACCAGTGAATTGACTGCGCGTTTCATCGCGAGCAAACTTGCATGAAAGATATTAATCGTGTCGATTTCTTCGACCGAAGCCTCACCAATGGCGAACTGAGCGCATCCGCGAATTGCAGTTGAAAGGGCTTCGCGTGTCGCTGCCGTCAACTTTTTGGAATCATCGAGTAATTTTAAACGTTTGGCAATTTCAGAAGATTTTTCAAAACCAGGAAGAATGACAGCAGCAGCGACCACCGGACCAGCAAGACAGCCGCGTCCGACTTCATCGACACCGATAATAAACCGGTGCCTGTTGCTGAACAACTTCATTTGTCCGAAGTTTTCCATGGAAACTCCGGCTCCTGAGCGGAAAGCATCGGGATCGTTGCTTGCCATCACGAAATCATCGAAACGATCGATGTCGAACAAAATCCGCTCGGACAGAGGATCCGCCGTTACCTCGCCACGTTTTTTCTTCGCTGGTTTTTCTTTGACCGCAGTTTTGGCTTTTGCCATTGCTCTCTCGAGAGAAACGAACCTTCCTCTATTCTAGGGGTCGAGAGTGATTCTTCCTACTTTTCCATCTCTAAGCTCCGAGAGGATAGCGCGGCAGCCCGCGGTACATCAGGCTTTGCGCCTGATGTTAGAAGATTTCTAGCCTTTGCGACTTCCAGAAGCCCCGTACCATCAACAGACAACCCCTGGATATACCCTTCCAGAAGCCGGGGATATTTCTGACGCAACATGAGAATGGCTTCTTCTGCTATTTCATAGAAATTGTAGGTCGTGTCCGGAATCAAGTTGCAGACGGCGAGCCTGTCTTTGACGGTCTTCGAGAAGGACGCGCTCGGCAAAATGCCGGGCGTATCGAGCAATTCCAACTTGGGATGCACTCGAACCCATTGCGTTCCTTTCGTTATCCCCGGGCGGTTGCCGGTTTTTGTTCTATTCTGCCCGATCAGCCAGTTGATCAATGATGATTTGCCCACGTTAGGCAGTCCCACAACGCAAACTCGCATGGGGCGAGGCAGAATGCCCTTCTTCACCAGCGCCTGCAATTTTTCTTTAGTCGCGTCAACGCAAGCCGACATGATTTGACCCTTACCAGCACTCGTTTTCAACGACACAAGCAGGCACTCAATGCCGGTATCGTGTTTGATCTGGTCGATCAAATGCCTGGTTTCTTCAGCGTCGGCAAGATCTGACTTGGCGAGAACAAGCAGTCTCGGTTTACGTCCAAAAATTTCGTCGGCCATCGGATGCCTGGTGGAAAGCGGCAATCGCGCGTCCAAAACCTCGACAACCAGGTCGACCCATTTGACCATTTCAGTGATATTTTGAAACGGCGTCGACTTCGCACCCTTGCGAGGCTTAGTATTGGCCGGTTTACCTGTAGGTTTTACCGCACCAGCTTTGCCTTTACCCTGGGACTTGCCTTCGTCAGAAGATGCGCCTGCATTGGGCTTGCCATGATACGCGTCGACTTTGTGATGGCCAGCAGCAGCAGCATTCGCCTTTTGCAAAGCTTGAGCTTGCTTGTTCTTCTGAGATGGCTTTGCATCCGGCTTCTGCTGAGAAGCCGCAGCACTTTGCTTGGTCTCGTTCGAGTTCTGCGAACCGGAACTTGCGTTCTGAGCGCGCCCAGAAACAAAGCCCGTGCGATTCTTCCCAGCATTGGAGCGCGATTTATCACGCCCCGAGCTTGGTCGCGCGGGCTTATTTGATGATGGCCTAGATCCAGATGCCGAGCTACGCCTGTTTGGGCGCTTTTGAGGCATACCTTAGGATTGTTCTTCCGGTTTCTCGGCGACGATCTTTGTCGGTTTGACTTCAACTTCTCTGCGACCGCCAGTCTTTTCTTTGATTCTGGTGGCTTTACCTGTTCTTTGACGCAGGTAATAGAGTTTGGCGCGTCTTACGACACCGCGACGGAGGACTTTGATTTTCTCGATGCGAGGTGAATTCAGAGGGAATACACGCTCGATTCCGATGCCCTGGAAAACGCGGCGAACAGTAATTGTTTTGCCGATTCCACTGCCACGACGTTTGATGATTACGCCTTCGTAGCCTTGTGTACGTTCTTTTCCGCCTTCGATAATCTTGACGAAGACTTTGACGGAATCGCCCACATTGAGCTCCGGCAGGTCGTCTTTGATGAATGGCGCTTCGATATCACGAATGATCTGGTTCATGGCTTCCTACCAGTGATTGGTTTGAGAATATATGCAAAAGTAGCCCAAAATTCTATCATCTACGGCGCCGGGGTTGGGGCGTAGGAGATAACTGCCGTCAAAACGCTTCATAAATTGTCATTCAGATTGTCAGAGACGCGCTTCAACTGTCGTTTAAAGGAAACCAAGGGCATTCACGAATGTTAAGTTGGATATACCTTCTTACTCACGCCGGAAGTCAGGGGGGCTGGCGAGTATTTAAACAATGCCGTCTCACTCTATGTCCCGACCGCTAATTAACCATCGGTTGTGACACTAGTGACGGTGGCTTCCGCATTTTCCAACAAGGTCTGCGTGTCCTTCAACGTATTCAGCTCAGAGACAAAGTCTTCGATAGATCTAAACTGTCGATATACCGATGCGAAGCGCACGTAAGCGACCTCGTCTAATTCTTTCAAGCGACCCAAAGACAGCTCACCGAGCAGCGATGCGGGTACTTCTTTCTTGCCGAGCATGGCCAATTCATTTTCAACAGAGTCGACAAGATCATCGATTTGTTCTGCTGTCACCATTGTTTTCGCGCAAGCGCGTCGCACGCCGGCCATCAATTTTTCACGGGTGTATGGTTCTCGACTGCCCGAGCGCTTCACAACTAGAACCTGCATGACTTCAAGACGTTCATACGTAGTGAAACGCTTGGCGCAAGCTTCGCATTCTCTGCGACGCCTGACCGAATTTTCACCAGTCAAACGAGACTCGAGGACGCGGCTGTCTTTCTTGTTGCAGAAGGGGCAGAACATAGGAGCATTATAGACTGAACGGGATGGTCGCAAGGACCACGGTGTTACGAGAGTTCACCAGGACGCGGTTGAGTCATTAGTTTAGATCTCAAAAGGATGATCGATTAGGCCTCGACAACTGAATTCCCGTTGTCAGGGAACGAATCGACGAACTCTCTCGTTCTACTAATAACGGATTCGCCAATTGGTATCGCGCACTTCTAGAATGAGCTCGAAGCAGGCATAATTAGACTAGGTTCAGTCGCATGGAAACCAGATCCATTTAGCAGAATGGGAAAACGCGAAAATTACTATGAAGTTCTAGGCGTGTCGCCCGAAATAAATTCGGACGGCATAAAAAAAGCTTTTCGACAATTGGTCAAAAAGCATCACCCCGATTTGGAATACAGCAAGCAAGACGCTAATCAACGCGTGCAAGCCAAAGAAGTGATGCAGAAGATCAATCAAGCGTACGAAATTTTGATCGACAGACGCAAGCGCACTGAGTATGACAAAACTATCGGCTTGCGAAACGTCTCTCTTGAGCGGGTTCGACAACAGGTCAACAAAGCCAAGAACGAAGAGCTTCTTCGAGAAGTTTTCCTGGGGACAGTGTTTCACCCTGCACGAAAATCGATCGTCAAAATTCTCAGCCAATATAAAAAACGATGCGGCGAATTAGAACTCGATATCTACGACGATCAATTACTGGAAAACTTTAGCGACTATGTAGACTCAATTGAAAAAACGCTGCGAGCTGCATCCAATTCACTCACCGATAATCCACCGCCGGAATCGCTTGAGGGCTCGGTTCGCTGGATGCGACACTGCATTGCACAGGCGTCCGATGGACTCGATGAGTTGAATTATTTCCGCAGCAATTTTGATTACGATCACTTGAGCATGGCAGGAACTCTTTTTAAAATCGCGTTGGAACACGCAGCCAAAGCCCAGCAGCTGGTCAAACTTTTGTAGGTCGGTGCAACCCATCGCTTCAATAGCTGTTTTAAAATAACGAGGAATTGGTTCGTTCATGAGCACCAGATATGATGCCACTGGCGCCGAGCGATCTTACTAATGATTGTCATCAATGATTTTTGATCGCTTCAGCGCGCTGCATATACTCCGCTGATTTGTCAGACTGACCAGACTTATCGTACAGTTTCGAAAGGCTCTCCAGGACGCTGCTGATATCAGGATGTGTGCCAAAATTTTCTTCGAGAATGGCAAGTGATTTCGACAGATATTTTTCGGAGACGGCGAAGTTATTCATTGCCGCTTCAAGTTCGCCGGTTGCTCGATAGGTATCAGCCAGGTCGGGATGAGCTTTTCCGAGGAAACTCTCTTTGATGGACAGAGCGTCGGCAAGATATCGTTTCGCTTCGTAGAGATTGCCTTGTTTAAAACGAAGACAACCAAGCGAATGGAAAGACGAAGCAATCATCAAATCTTTTTCGGGAAAAATTTGTTTGCGAATACGAAACGCTCTATTGATGTAGTCGACGGCTTCATCGGTTCGACCAGTTCGGACCAGGAGATCACCGAGAGCATTTAAATTGTTTGCCAGAAAATATGTGTCTTCGAAAACGTGCAGATCGATCGTTTCAATCGCCTGTTTATATTGCTCTTCGGCAAGAGCAAACTTAGATTGCTTCTCGAACAGCCCACCAAGACCGTACATGTCGCCGGCAAGCGCGGTTACGATTGCAAGCGGGGAGTCGTTCTCACGTTGCTCTTCCGGTTTGAGTTGAACTTTTTTCGCCGCGATTCCTCTGCGGAAAAACTTTTCTGCTTCCGAAAATCTGCCCAGGTAAAAATAGCAGCTCGCCATTTGACCGACTACTAATTGCGTAAGAATGTGGTCCCAACCGATTGCGCCTTGTGATTTGTCCATCGCCAATTCGAGCTTGGCAGCGGCTTCTTTGAACTGCCCGAGACACATCATCGCACTGGCGCGGTTGAGCAAATTCATAACTGCAATTGGCGAGTCGAACATGCCGCAAACATGCAGAAGTGGAACGATCGCGTCGTCCACTGTAGTTCCCATTCCGGCGACGGCGACCGAGGCTTTGTAGAAGCCATTGTGCAGCAGCCAGCTGGATAGATTGACCAGGAAAAATGAAAGTGCAAATGGTCCGAGCACTGCCCAGATCAAAACTAGCACGACAACGAAGCTGCGCAGAAGCGGGTCGCCAAGGGTGAATACGAAAGAGAACCCGGCGCCTAAAAGCACCCAGATCAAGAAGAGCACCACTCCAAGACAACTCGTTCCTCCAACTTTGGAGACTGGTCTTGAAGAACGCTGGCTATCTCTTTCTTGCATCTATTGTTCAGAGCCTGCTACAAGTGACTGATAGCGAATGACTCGCGAAAACAGCGAATCGATTATTCGGAGAGATAGGGTCACCTGCTGCCTTAACCGGCTGATGCCAGCCGCAATGCAGATACGCATGGTTAGCGCCGTTTGCTTAATTAGATACCGTGACTGCCAGATATTTTTTGCCGGTTTCAGCAGTTTCAGAATCGCTCGATGGAGCTTTCGTTTTAGCATCACCGGTAGTGGCCTTGGCTTTTGCGTGCCGGCCTGCGGTTTTGACCTTATCCTTCTCAATCTTCGAGTCGGCGTCAGACAACGACTTGGCAGCACCGCCGGCAGTGACAAGAGATTTTGCGCTTGCACCAGCATCACATGCGGTGGCAGCACATTGATCCACTTCGATAGCGGTGCCAAATAGATCATACGGCTTAGCCTCGTCTATTCTCACTCGAGCAATCTCGCCCATGTCGACCAGATTATTCTCGGTATCTTTAACATACACGAGATTGTCGACCTCGGGAGCATCCCATTGCGATCGACCGATGTAGACATTTTTGCTGTCATCGAAACGTTCGATGATAACGTCTATTTCTTTGCCTACCAGAGCCTGGTTTAGCTCTGCGGAAATTCTATGCTGCAATTTCATCAGTTTGCCACGTCTAGCTTTCTTTACCTTTTCAGGTATTTGATCCGGCATCAAACCGCTTGGCACTTCCACTTGTTTTGAATAAGTGAAGACACCGAGCCGATCGAAGCGATACTTCTCGACGAACGCCATGAGGTGCTCGAAGTGCTCTTCTGTTTCGCCGGGGAAACCGACGATCACGGTCGAGCGAATTTTAGCTGTTGGAACAATCGCGCGCACACGGTCCATCACTTTTTCAGGATGGAGCGGACGCAACATGGATTTCAAAACTTCTGGATGGCTGTGCTGGAGCGGGATGTCTACATATTTCACCACTTTGTCCAGACGATTGATCGCGTCCAAAATTTCGTCGTTGGTTTCGGTCGGATAGAAATACATTACGCGGATCCAGACCAGGTCTTCGATCTCGTTGAGTGCTTCGAGCAATTGCGCGAGCGCCAGTTTGCCGTAAATATCGAGACCGTAATAGGTGGAGTCTTGCGAAACCAGAATGATCTCGCGAACGCCGGATTTGACGAGGATTCTCGCTTCTTTGACTAATGATTCGATCGAGCGCGATCTGAACTTTCCGCGCAGCATAGGGATGATGCAGAAGCTGCAGGTGTGATCGCAGCCTTCGGCAATCTTCAGATAAGCCGATGCGCCGACGCCTGTGAGCATGCGGGGAAGCACTTCATCGCTGTAGTCGTTTGGAACATCGCTGACTTCGACCACGCGAAGTGACGAATCGGCAGCGACGGATTTAATCACGTCGACGATTTTGTAGATGTCGCCGGTTCCGACTACGGCTCGTGCTTCGGGGATCTCGGTAAGCAATTCTTCTTTAAAATGTTGGGCCAGACATCCGGCGATGATCAGTTCTTTACCGGCATCAGCCAGTTCAACCAGCGTGCGGACTGACTCTTTGCGCGCGTCGCCGATAAATGAGCAGGTATTGACCAGACACATTTCCGCTTCGTCAATGTCGAAGGTGACCTGGAAGCCGGCTTCGTTGAGTAGACCCAACATCACTTCCGTGTCGGTAGCATTTTTAGGACAACCGAGTGTGACCACTCCGATTTTCGGATAACGCATTGCAGGTGCTCCAGTCTCTAATCCGTTCATGAGGCGACTCTTGCAGCCCGTTCGAGAACGAATAAGGCACGCAGAGTTAAAAGCGTTTAACAGACGAGATTACTCGCTGTCAAGACGTCCCTCAGTATAACGGTAAGGTACACCTATAGATCTACTACCACCTAGTGATTCGCCTGGAATGTAACGCGATGGTGCGACATCAATGCGGTGAGCAGACGGTGCGGTCTTAGGTTTTCGAACAACTGGCGGCTTCACACGCTTGACTGCCGGAGCCGTTGTGCGCAAAGCGGTTGCACCTGTGGTGTTGGTCACCGCGGATGGATCAGCTGGAACGCCGGTCGGAGTGCTGAACTCTCGATCGACTTTCTGTCCTGCCGGACCGAATGTTTCGTGTTTGCCTTGATAGGAAACGTTGAGACTGGCTCCGTTACCGGTTCTTACCTTGAGACCGGCGACGTCCTGGAAGTCGCGGCGATCGCCGGCTTCGAGGAATCCAGTGAACAATGACTCGCCGGTGGAAACCGACTTCACTTCGGTCCATACGTGTTGGCTGGCCTGAAGCTGGATGCGGCAATCTTTTTCAGTTGCCGTTGTTGGAGTCGGTGCCGTTGACGAATTAACGACCGCGGTCGGTGGCGCCGTAGGCTGAACTTTATTGAAAGCCGAAGCGGTATCACCGAGCCCAGTAAGCGACGGATCATGCTTCGTCATATAGATCGAGTTTTGATACATCATGATGTATCCCATTCCGACCAGAACCATAATAAGTAGAACGGCAGGCCAGAAGAAAGTCTTTGCGAAGCCTGGTCGCGGCGGTTCCATGATTGAAACTTTGCTGACCGAAGGTATCATCACAGGTTGAGATTGAACTGCAACGCTTTTGCCTTTCTGCTGCGCAAATCCGCGCAGGAAGCCACGCCCGTTATCATGCGCTTCTTCGATGAATTGCTTATATTCTTCCGACAAGCCTTTGCCGTTTAGTCCTAGAATATCGGCATAACGCTTAATGAAACCGGCCACATAAACCGACTCCGGCAGCTGCTCGCTGTCGCCATTCTCGATTGCTTCGAGATTAGTCGTTGGTATTTTGGTCTTGTCGTATATCTGTCCAAGCGTCAAACCGCGGCTTTCACGTGCGTTCTTCAGCTTCTGACCAATTTGCTCCAGGCTCGACACCCCGGCTACTCCTATAACTGGCAACACCACTCGATTTCCTTTGGCGACAGGTAACGCCACTCTCCAGGCCCCATCGGCTTCAATTGTAACCTACCAATGGCAACTCTGACCAAACGAATAACTGGATGGCCAACATGTTCGCACATCCGGCGAATCTGCCGGTTTCGCCCTTCGCAGATAGATATACAGAAGGCCGTTCGATCGCCTCTTTCATGTATATCAGAAACGATCGCAGGTTGCGTCATTCCGTCTTCTAGCTCCACTCCTTCGGCAAGGTCGTTGAAAACAAAGTTTTCCGGGACGCCTCGGACAGTGACCTGATATTTTTTCCATACAGTTTTTGATGGATGAGTTAAACGATAGGCAACATCGCCGTCGTTTGAAAGGATGAGTAAACCTTCAGAGTCGCGATCCAGTCGACCGACCGGCTTCAAGTGCGACAAAGTTTGCGGGAGCAGATCGATCACGTTTTTCCGCCCCAGCTCGTCAGAGCGCGTGGCCACTACACCTTTGGGTTTGTAGAGCGCGATGTACATCTTCTTTTTGAAGTTGAGCGGCTCATTGTCTACCGAGAGCCTGTCTTTATCAGGATTGACGATGAAATTGAATTCTTTGACGACTAAACCATTGACCTTGACGCGACCGCGACTAATCGCATCATCAGCCTGTCTTCGCGACATAACACCAGTCGACGCCACGGCTCGATTGAGTCGAAGTGATGCATTTGATTTTCTATGATCGGCCATTTTATCGTCACCGCAGGTAGTACCATGGTCAACTGAAACATCTTATGCGTTTCGTGCCATCTTAAAAAATTGAGCGCGCTAGAAATAAATTCCGGCGCGCTCGAATTGATGTTTGCGCTAGCGAATTAGCCGCCCGAGGTGGCGGATTCGACGTCGTCTACGAGAACTTGCGTGCTCTTGCCGGCCATGTCCTGCAATTTACTTGTCACTTGTTCTTTAGTTTGCTGAACGCTGTCCGACGCTTTTTTGATTACATCGCTGCTTTTGCCTTTGATGTCTTCGAGGGCATGTTCAGTTCTGTCTTTGAGAGTATGGAGTTTGCCGCCTGCACCATTGGACAGCTCGCCGAGCTGATCGGAGGCTTGTTTGTACAGGTCTTCGCTGCCGTCAGCCAACTGTCTGCGCAGTTCGGCGCCTGATTTTGGAGCAGAGAGAATGCCGAAGACGAAGCCTATCAGCCCGCCTACGACGAGTCCTTCGAAAAATCTTCCGGAATTGTCAGCCATCGTCCTTCACCTCACCTTAATACTTCAGAGTTTTATTTAAACAGATTTTGAAACGGGTTTCGTTGTTTGCTTCTCGATAGCACGTTCTGATTTGGGTGTCGGCTTGCCGTCGAGATAGGCTTGCCAACCAGCCATCAGGCCGGCTCCCCAGACGCTTGAATGAGATTTGGCTTGATCAGCGACGTGTGCGATGTTGCCGGTGACGTCTTCGACTTTGGTGCCGACGTCGGTAATCCGTTGTTCTGCGATTGCTTTGATTTCCTGGACGCTGCCGAGGACGAGATTGACCTCATTCAGGGTCGGTCCGAGTTCTTTATCTAAAGTTCTGATCAGGCTTTCCGTGGCATCTAGAGTGCGTTCTGATTGTTTGATCAAACTAGAAATCGGCAGTGTCAAAACAGCCAACAAAATTGTGATTGCCAAAAAAAGAAAAATTACGATCTGGTCCAAAAGCTCTGGCACGATTGACGCCCCTTGATGTGAAACGGACGGTTAGTTATTTGTGTTGGAACGGGAGAACGGCTCCGCCGCCGAGTTCCAATTCTTCGCGTCTTTTTGCGGCGGCAAGCTTACCAGCTGCCACAGCCTGTTTCAGACGAACCGTCTGTTCTTCAACCACCAGTTGAACGTAATTCAACGCCGATGCGTAAAGATCTAGCGAGTCGTCAACCAGCTCGCCTACGCGTTCTGGAACATCCTTCGCCGTTTTTTTGAGCACTCCGCGCACTTCGTCGCCGGATTTTGGAGTGGTGAGAAGGGCCAATGTGACACCACCAACCGCTCCTATCGTGACACCGACGAGCCAGGATGCAATTCCCACACCGGAGCCTCGTTCTCTCGAATCGTTAGCCATAGTTACTCCGAAAGACCACTTGACTTAGCTTTAACTTGCCTACTTTACCAAAAATAATCAAGATTGATCCATCTCAACAATTGAATTGTTGCGATATATGGGCGTTTTCGCAGTGCTGCCAGGGCTCAAACTACGGGCGTCTTCGCTTCCAGTTCGATAAACATGCCTTCGAGCACATCGCAGAGATGCTCAGCAATGGCGCGTTTTGGCATACGTTGTAAATTTTCCCGGCTGCCGTCAGCTCCAAGAATGATTACTGCGTTGTCATCACTGCCGAATCCGATATCGGGGACGGTGATGTCATTAGCAACAATCATGTCGAGGTTTTTGCGCTTCAATTTTTGAGCGGCATTATTGAGCAATTCTTCTGACTCAGCGGCAAAACCAATCAGAATCTGATCGGGGCGTTTTACTCGGCCCAGAAGGTCGATGATGTCCGGGTTTTTGGTGAATTCAAGCACCAGATCTTCTGATTCGGTTTTCTTGATTTTGTGATTCGCCACGCGTAACGCGCGAAAATCCGCTACAGCAGCCGTCATCACCAGGGCGTCGCAAGTATCGAATTCGGACTCGACCACTTCCTGCATGTCATGCGCTGTTTCAACGACGATGACTTGATAGCTGCGATTAACCTGAACGGTTGATACCAGAATGACTTCCGCTCCACGACCGGCTAGAGCGTCGGCCATCGCGATTCCCATTTTGCCCGAAGAGCGGTTGCCGATGAAACGCACAGGGTCAATCGGCTCTCTGGTGCCACCTGCGGTGACCATCACTTGCCGTCCGGTCAAAGTTCCATGCGCCAGGAGCCGCGCCGCCACTGCCGCGACAATGCTCTCTACCGACGCCATTTTGCCGGAACCAATATCGCCGCATGCCACTTCGCCGAACTCAGGCGGAATAATGTCATAACGAAAACGATTCTCCAAAGTCTCGAGATTGTTTTGGGTAGCCGGATGCGCCAGCATAGTCGGATTCATCGCCGGGGCAATCATCACTTTTGCCTGCGACGCAATCACCATGGTGGTTAGCAAATCGTCACAAATTCCATTGGCGAGCTTACCGATGACATCGGCTGTGGCAGGCGCGATCAAGATGAGGTCGGCTTTCTTAGCCAGTTCTATATGTTCCGGGCGCCAGTTGTCGGATTGACCGAACTGTTCGCAATGCGCCTGATTGCGCGTGATTGTCGTGAGACTGAGCTGCGTAACGAACTCTTTGGCGTTAGGCGTCATCACTACATGAACGTCAGCCCCAGCGCGCCTCAGCGCCGACGCCAGATCGCAGGCTTTATACGCTGCGATGCCTCCGGCGACACCTAATAGTATCGTTTTGTTTTCAAGTGGGACAAAATTGTCCAACTCGCCGCTATTCGCCTTCTTGTCTTTTCCTCTCAAAGACTTCGACTGCCCCTTGTTTTTCATAACCACCTCGAGCTCAGCATTCCCTGTATTATTATGATTCTACTCGCGCTAATTAGCTACTCACTTGATTACCTCAAGCGAGCTTTTCCGGGCTTGTTAGCGGGTTTCCTACGTTAAATTTTCGCAGCTTATTTTAAATTTTGGCAGTTATTCCTCTAACGAGGAATCTAGAGGTTTGTTAAATGGAGAAGTTTTACGTCACCACCGCAATTGACTATGTCAATTCGACTCCCCACATCGGACATGCGTATGAAAAAATCGCAGCCGATATCGTGGCGCGTTACCACCGCATTCGGGGCAAAGATGTCTTCTTCATGACCGGGGTGGACGAACACGGCAGCAAAGTCGAGAAATCGGCTGCAGATGCGGGAAAAACGCCTAAAGAATTTTGCGACGAGATGGCTGAGAAGTTTCAACTGGCCTGGACTAAACTGAATCTATCTCACGATAAATTTATTCGCACCACCGATCCCGACCACGAACAAGCAGTCCAGGTTCTGTTCTTGAAGCTTCTGGAAAAGGGTGACATTTACAAAGGCACTTATACGGGACTGTATTGCGAAGGTTGCGAAGACTTTGTCAGAGAGCGCGATCTGGACGAGAACGGCAACTGCTTCAATCACAAAAAACCACCGAAGCAATTAGAAGAAGACAACTACTTTTTCCGGCTCACCAGTTACAAAGACAAAATTCGTGAGTGGCTGACTCGCTGTCCTGATGCGGTTAGACCAGAAGGCCGCAAGAAAGAAATTCTCAATCAACTTGATGATCCGGAACTCGCCGATTTCAGCGTGACGCGTTCGCGCAAATCTTTGACCTGGGGAATTCCAGTGCCGGGCAAAGAAGATCAAGTAATCTACGTATGGATAGATGCGCTTTCCAACTATATAACCGGCGCCGGTTATCCTCACGATCCGGTAAAATTCGCGCGCTATTGGCCGGCTGATTTGCATTTAATCGGCAAGGACATCAATAAATTCCACTCGATCTTTTGGCCCGCACTTTTGATGGCGGCCGACATCGAGGTGCCACGCCAAGTTTTTGCCCATGGTTTCATTACCGTCAACGGACAAAAGATCAGCAAGTCTCTCGGCAATGTGATCGATCCAATCACACTGGTCGACACATACGGCGCAGATGCCGTTCGCTTCTACCTGTTCGCCGGTACTCCGTTTGATAATGACGGCGATTTTTCAATTCGCGATTTCGCTGACAAAGTAAATGCAGAGCTGGCCAACAATCTCGGCAACTTGCTAAACCGAGTGCTGACGCTGGTTGACAAAAACTGTGGCGGAGCGGTGCCGATCCTCGATCCAGGCGAAACCGTCGATCATACGTTGAGACAACAAGCAAACGAAATTCACCGTGTTGTAGATAAACACATGGAGCGACTGGAATTTGCCAAAGCGATCGAAGCGATTTTTGCGCTTGTCGATCAAGCGAATAAATATCTCAACGATGAAAAACCCTGGTCGCTTTTCAAAGAAGGCAAAACCAAAGAAGGCTCCGTGGTGCTTTATACGTGCCTCGAAGTGTTGCGCCGCGTGACGATGAATGTATATCCGTTTACGCCGGAACTTGCGCAAAAGATTTGGGAGCAGTTAGGATACTCAGACGATGTCGGAAAGATCGGCGATCGCATTGATGATAACTTCTTCGATCCAATTCAGCCTGGCATGAAGATCAATAACACCGGTCCTGTTTTCAAACGAATAGAACTTCCGGAAGTTCCTGAAGATGAGGAAGCCCTCGTCGAAGCCGGACAGAAAAAAGACGATAAGAAGAAAAAAGACAAGTAACTATTTAGAACGACCATGCGCGCATTTTTCTTATTCTTAGTCGGAGTGATACTGGCGAGCCATGCGTTAGGTTCTGCCGTTTACGCTCAAGGCGAAACCGGTGTGCGAGCCGAACAATATGGTGCAAAATCAGATGACTCCGTCGTGCCACCACCGGCAGTTTCAGACAATGATGAAACATCCTCTGCGAAAGATCCGGTGCCGGAGTCAGAGACGAAGGAAGACCGAGCACGCATCAATTACAGACTCAATAAACCTTATGTTCTGGCTATTACTTTTATAGTAGCCGCGATTCTATTGCCGATTGCATTACTATCAACGACTGGCGGCGCGATCGCGTTTTGGACCGGGAGAAAAAAACTCGGAGGCTTAGCGCTCGGGATCACTTTTCTGTGTTTACTGATCTCGGTCGCGGCGCCAGGCTTGAGCAACTTCTTGCTTGTCAGCCTGCAAGAAGCAAAAATGATCGCGATACCAAAAGACCCTGACCCGCCCAAAGAATCTCCGGTTCTTTAATGGGCGACCGATTGGGCGCCCGTGCGCTTTTCGCAGATTACTCGACCGAGACCACCAAAGTAACTTTTCACTCCTTCTGCTGAATCAACATAGCGGCAAGTACTCGAATTCGTTGAGATCCGCGGTATCCCAGTTACGGTAAGCTTTTCCAGCGTTTTTGCTGTCCGAATAAAATATCAACAACGCGTTTAAACACTAGAGGCCGAAAAAGCAGAATCGACGCTTCTTCCCTACCAGGTTAGCCTTTCCGGACACAATCGACGTTTCTTCCCGAACACGATCGACGTTTCTTCCCGAGCGCCGTCGACGTTTCGTCCCAACCACAATCGACGTTCTTTCGAACACAGTCTACGGTCTTCCCGAACACAGTCGACGTTTCTTTCGGGCACAAGGGCTTGTCGGCTAAATGGTGCCTTTTTTGTGATCGAGTTTGATGATAGGTCGTTTGGACTGGAAGCGTTTGATGTCGAGCGGTGTGATGTACGATTCTTCGGGAAGGCGCAGCAATAACAAGCGCGGCATTTTTGCGATAAAATCGAGGCCCACACCTGAGATTTTGTTGTCGCCTTCAATCACGAGGTGGGAAATAATTGACTTCGGAAATTCTGCGAACGCGGAATCGGAGAGTTCACAGTCGAGTAGCGCTAATCTTTTGATGTTTTGCATTGCGCAGATTTGTTTGATGGCGCTGCCTTCCAGGCATGGTCCCATGAATCTTAGTACAGAGAGACTCGGCATTTTGGACAATTTCCGGATGTCGTCCGGGTTCATAAATTTGTGGCGCACGATGGTGAGGGTCGTGAGCGATGGCATTTTTGAAATTGCCTCGAAATGCTTTGATTCAAGCCGATCTCCGTCGAGAGCCAAATTCGTGATAGTTTTTTTTGAAGTGAGTTGCTGGAAGAATTGAAAATCATACGGCTTAACGGTTGCACCACCAAGAGCGGCAGTCAAATCATCTCTGGTGCGACCGGCCATGTAGAAACTGTCTTTCAATAAGAAAATTTGCAAGGCTGGAAGTTTCGCCGCCTCTGCAAAACATTCATCTTTCAGTTTCCGTAATTCGAAAAGTGATAGCTGAATCAAATTAGGACAACCGCTTAAGTGAGCAATTCCTGCACCCGTAAAACTCGGGTTCCTCGCGATGATTAGTTTTGCCAGACTCTTTTGATTCTTAAGAAATACGAGCGAATCATCTTGAAGATCGCAAGCCTCAATTGTTAATGCGGTCAGTGGAATGTTTTGGAACATTCGCAGAGCGTGTCCGGTAAACCACTTTGTATTCGTTATTTGCAAATCTCTGATGGTATTCATCTTCCCGACCAGGGTCAGACCGCCGGTATCGAGAAAGGTGTTATCGAGGTGAAGACTTTCTAGCTTTAATCCCAAAAGTTTTCGGGCGCCTTTTTCGCTTATTTTGCAGCGTATCAGTCGGAGATGCTTGATGCCAGGTCTGCTTACAAGCTGATCCAACGATTTATCACTACCAGATGTTACCGCGGCACGGTCACCTCTGAAGAAAAAATCCTCCCTGTCGACGAGTTCATTAGTCCATTCAACAGTTTGTTGGGGCACCAAAACTTTACTCTCACGCATCAACTTCACAGGAGCTTCTTGATGGTGGCTGAACGGAGACAGGCGGTTGAGAAGAACCGCACCAACTCCCACACAGAGGGCGCCTATACCGCAGAATAATATCGCAGATTTTAACCTACTTCGAATTGGCGGTATCGGGGCACTGTCTATAGTGTCAATGGCAGGATCGAATATCCGTGGTTTGACCACTTCAATGGCGGGAGAATGGACGATTATGCTTTCCAGTTCGGACTCGAGTTCTTCCATGGACTGAATTCGTTGATCCGGTTGTTTAGCCAGACAATGGAGAATGAGACTTTCGATTTCCTCGCTAAATTCCAGCTCGGGTTGCACCTGCAAAAGTGGTATCACTGGAAGATTACGGTGCATGTTCAAGGTTTCAAGAGCAGTTTCGCCGAGGAAAGGTGGATTGCCCGTCAATGCTTCGTAAAATAAGCAACCAAGTGAATAAACTTCAGAGCGGGCGTCGAAGGGCTTGCCTTCTAGTTGCTCGGGCGCCATGTAAGGCGGTGTGCCGACCAGAACGGTCTTGTTTCCTAACGGCGATTCGACACCTTTTGAAGATGCGACGCCGAAATCAATTAGTCGAACCGTTTGCCGTTTTGGATCTTCGACGCCGTCGATGATGATGACATTGGAACTTTTTATATCGCGATGATAAATGCCTTTGCTGTGCGCGTGGACCAGCGCCTGAACCAGGTCCAAGAAGAGCAGCAGTGCTTCGTTTTCCGGAAGCGGTCCGTTGGCGTCGATCAGACGTTTCAAACTAATCCCTTGAAGGAACTCCATCACCATATACGGTGCACCGCCACGCGCGGCACCAAAGTCGAAAATTTTTATGATGTTTGGATGATTTAATCGACTGGTCGCTTGCGCTTCTTTTTGAAACGACATCAATTCGTTTGCAGTAACCGTTTTAAGGCACTTGATTGCAATTTCCTTTTGAAGAACTTTATCGACCGCTCGATAAACAATCCCGGAAGCGCCTCTTCCGATTTCCGCGAGGGCGCGATATCTGTCAAGCGGAAAGCTGTCTTCGTCGACAGAAATTGTTTGATCCGCAGGCCCAAGCCCAACAAACTCTCCGTCCTCGAAAGCTTGTGTCGTGTCTTGAATGCTTTTCGGATTCGGGGTCGCAATCGGTTTGCGAGTGGCAATCGGACTGGGCGTTTCGCATGCGCACAGGTCACTTCGAAAGATCCATTGCGTCAAACTGCCGACGCGACCAGAACCAATTCGTTTGTTGCATTCAGTGCAAAGTAATATATGTTCGCCCAGCGAATCATCTTGCGGATCGAATTTTAATTCGTCGCACTGACAAATGGAAATCCACTGCGTGATGCTGCCGACTCCAGCTTTTCGCTTTTCCATTCCACATTTAGAACAGGTTTCCACAAGAAATTATCCGACCCGCAACCAACGCATCGCCCAGCTCTATACTACTAGATCCGGCACGCCCTCAGGACTGCGGTCCATTTTTCGTAATCTGAAAAATCTAAATATCGATTCAAACTTTCCCAGATCACAAAACTGAATTTATCGAATGAAGAAGTAAAAGGATGTTTTCGCCGAGAGAACCACCGAAGATTCAGCTCAGATTTTTCACCAAGATCGCTATCGCCTGTAAACGCCAGTGCTTGCAAAACACGCAGATCGGTATAAATTTTTAGCGCTTGTGAAAACGCTAGCGGTTTGTGAAAAAACAGTGAGCGGAAGATGTCCGTGCCGTTTGTGGCACCACGCACATGCTTCCGCTGCACTCTCTCTCGTTCGAGAAAATTCTTAGCCGCAGGATGAAGTTCCGCAGCTGCTCTTGGTGTGCGTTCCTTCCAATGGAAGATCGGCAGCCACGTATTCATCGAATCCGCCGAACAACTCTTTGACTTGATGTCCCTTTTCTGCCAACAAAAGCGCGGCTTTGGTTGCGAGGTGACAAGTGATGCCGTAGCAATAAACAACAGCAGTCGTATCTTTCTCAATTACTTCGGTGCTTTTTTGAAGCTCTTCGTAGGAAACGTTGATCGCTCCTGGCACGTGGCTTTTGGCGAACAATTCAGGCGTGCGCAAATCGATAACGGTCAGAGGCTCTTTAGCTTCGAGCGCATATTTCAGACCAATTGGTCCGTATTCGAAAGCGAGTTTGTTCTGGAAATACTGAACGGCTTGAGTCGTATCTTGTTTCGTTAATGTAGTAGTCATTGTGATTCTCCTAGCCTTACAAAGGCAACACAGCGCTGCAACGCCTACGAGCGGCTGTTGCAACTTTCATGCCTTCAGCTTAGAATGGTCAGTATCAATTCGCAAGTAGCCACCGAAAAGTGCTGTAGTATCCAATAAGGTGTGTAGTATCCTCACGGATACCAAGGAGACGTCGTGCCAGCCAAATTAGAATGCCCAATCATGTCGACAATGGCCATGATTTCAGATAAATGGAAGGTCTTAATAATCTGCAAACTTCGCGGCGGCACGTTGCGCTTTAGCGAGTTGATGCGCGCTTTACAAGGCATCACGCAAAAGGTTTTGACAAGCCAGCTTCGCGAACTCGAAGATGACGGTCTGGTGTCGCGAAAAATCTACGCGGAAGTGCCACCACGGGTGGAGTATTCTCTGACGCCGCTTGGCGAAACGCTCGTTCCGGTTTTGAACAAATTAGAGGAATGGGCTCAGGTGCATAATGAAGAATTGACGGAGGCGCGTGAGAAGGCGCTCCTTAAGAACGGTCGAAAGACAGGTTAAATTCAAACAAAAAAACTCAGGGTTTTTGACGGATGTTTAACCGTTGAGCAACATTAGACTGTCATCTTAGAGTGATAGAGACAGCGCAACTCCTGGTGCCATATGACAGATTCGCCTTTTAAGGAAGAGACTAAAGAGAAGACGATTCTTCGCGCCGATGCCGCGGTCGAAGCGCTGGATGCGGACGACGTGGACGGTTCTGTCGATGGACGTTCGATCAATGCGCAACGTATCGTTGCCGGCGACGTGCACTCGGAGAGTTCTCAAAGTGTCGAGTCAGATCTTGAATCTTCCAATGGGTTTAAAAGTGTCGAACCAGAGCCTGGGTCTTCAAACAGAGAATCAGATAACGACTATTCCAACGGATCCAACAGTGCCCAAACCCGCAGTGAGACTTCCAGGGATTCTAAAAGTATTGATGCCAGCGCGAAGAGTTCCCAAAACATCGATCCGGAAGCATTGCCCGATCTTGGTGAAAGATTCGAAGTCATAGCCCGCATCGGTCGCGGCGGGATGGGGTCGGTTTACAAAGTTCGAGATAGAAACATAGACGCGATTCTTGCGGTCAAAGTTTTGCAGCCCAATCTCGTGCAGGATCAGGCGGCGTTAAAACGGTTCGAGCAGGAGGCTGAGGCCGCGCGCAAACTGAGCCATCCTAATTTGGTGTCTGTTTACGATCACGGCACCACTGACGATGGTGCACCATATATAGTGATGGATTATCTCGAGGGTCGCGCCTTAGCAGATATCCTCAACGACGCTCAGACACTGGAGTCCAGACGAGCGATCAGAATCTTCAAGGACATTTGCGAAGCTCTTTCGTATGCGCATAAACAAGGTGTGATTCACCGAGATATCAAACCGACAAACATCATCGTAACCGACGTGGGCCTGGCGACAGAACGCGCTCATATTGTCGACTTCGGCATTGCCAAAGTTTTGCCGAGCGCTAATCGGGAAACGCACGATCTGACTCAGACCGGCGAAATCTTCGGCAGCCCGCACTACATGAGCCCTGAGCAATGCCTCGGTTTTATGCTCGACAATAGATCAGATATCTACTCACTGGGATGTTTGATGTATGAAGCCTTGACTGGAGCGACTCCGTTTGACGGAGCCAATCCGATACAGGTTGTCGTAAAACATATGAATGAACAGCCGGCGGAATTTTCGCGAGCGGCGAAAGTGGACAAGCTTGTAGAGAAGCTTGAGAACGTGGCTATGCGCTGTCTAGACAAAGAAAAAACTGAGCGTTATCAAAATGTCGACGATGTAATCAACGATCTCAATGCCATTGAAGCTGGAAAATCGGTCGCCAAATATGCGCAAAACGCGCGAGTCAAGCCAATGTTCACGAAGCGACAAACATTGGGCATTCTGGTCATCTTCGTTGGTGTCACTATATACGGTACCATCTTTTCGATGACGGTCAATTCGGAATTCGGCGGAAGAATACTCGGCGGCCTGATAACTCTCGTATGCCTCGCTGGCGTTTATGTCTTCTATTCAGCAGCATTGGAAGTTTTCAAAAAACGAATAAAAGTTTTGACCGAATCAAATGCCTGGCGCATTTTGCTGCTTCTCAGCCTGGGCACCGGCAGCTTGACTGCTGCTCAATATCCAACACTGGTCCTGGTCGGCTTCAATCATTTTCCTCGCGAAGAAATTGTGCGGCAATTGTTCTTCGGCATTGGTATAGTTCACGTCTTCGCGCTGATAAGCTGTGCCATAGCCGGTCTTGGCTGCCTGTTATTTAGAAGTCCGAAGAAATTCAATCCCCTGACGTTGGCTGCAAAATACGTTGCGGTCGGAGCAGCGATCACGATGTTCTGCGGATTTGTGGTGCCGGAAGAAACCGGAAAAGTGCTGACCACGCTGGCACGCGCGTCTACGCACGAACAGCCGGTAATAGCAAAAATGTTGCACCAGACGGCTTACCAACTGGGAAAAGATAAAAACAAGTTCAGCGCCAAAGATCATCTCAGCAGTATCGCTGAGCTCGATCACACACTGGGTAACCACGAAGCTGAGCTCGCCTACTACGAAAAGATTGGCGAAGATTCGAGCGAGACCTACCGTCTTCCCGATCTCGCTACTCGCTTCAAGACTCACAATCAGCCGGTGAAGGCGATGATGTTGATAGACAAGGCCGTGACTGCTGCCCGCGATCGAAAAGACGCCACCGACCTGGCGCGCACACTGTCCATGCGTGACCAGTACCATCAAGAGCGCAATGAATTGAAAGCGGCCCAAACGGATCTGAGAGAAGCCATCCAGGCGCAGCCCCGAATGGAAGAAAATATGCGCAGCCTGGCAAAACTAGACTGTATCCTGGGCGATTTCAACGAAGCGTCGCAACTAATGGAAAAGGTGTGTGAAGTCTCCGGGCTCTATGCGATCGAAGATAGAATTCTCGCCGGGATTCTGGCAGATCACCTCGGCAACATAAAGCTTGCCAACTCTCATTACCAGGCGATTGTCGACCAGTTCCAACGCGACAAATCGACGCGCAGCCAAACCATTACTCAATATGCAATTGACAGGCTAGGTCTGCCGCTTCGCGCCACCTACGACCAAAAACCAATCCGTGACGAAGACAAGGCAAGTTTTCTCGTGCAACTCGGAATCGAAAAATCGAAGCTTCCGATAAATTGGTCGACTGCAAAGCCATAACGCTAAACTCAAAAAAGCTCATAGACTTAAGTTAAATAAGCGTATCGGTTCGTCGATAAGGGAATAAACCTTTCATCAGGACCTGTGGAGCGATTTCAAGCCAAATATGGAACCACCAGCTCGGACACAGCAACCGCAACAGAAGAGCAAAACTTACGTCATTCCGTATCTGCCCGTCCCGCACCGGGTCGGTCTTTCTATTGCAGGCACGGCCGTGATTCTGGCGGTGTCGTCACTGATCGGTCTGGTGCTCTGGAAGTTTATGCTGCTCCCGGAAACCATTGTGCAGTGGTGTATCGTGCTTGGTGCGATCTCGATGGCGTCGATTGCAATATTTCTTCTGCTTGAGAAACGATTGTCCAAGAATGTCTCAATCATGCTGCGCGAGGACGGGATTACATTTCCGTTTATGTTTAAACCAGATCTTTTGTTTCGACCGACAAGAGATTGGTGCGACATTGCGCACGTGCTGGTCGGTTCGATGATTTTGCGAGAACCGAAAGGTGCGTATGAATTCGAACTAGAGAAAAGCAAAGACAATCGCAAAATATTTGTCTACTTCAAATCCGGTGGCCATGCCTATATCGATTTGAAGCGAATGTCGAAAAAAGGTGCTGAGCTTTTGTTCGTCGCGCTTGAATCTCATTGTATAAACTTCAGCAGATCGCCTCAGTTGAGAGTCGATGGCGATGACGATGACAATCGGCGCTTCATTCCACAACATCCAAACGAACTCGAACGAGAAGCTCCGAAGAGCTTCACTGAGTTGTGGGAACAGGAAATGCAGGATCACTTTTCGGCGACAAATTTTGTGCCGCTTCGCAAAGGCAAGCTGCTGAGAAACGGTCGTTTACACATTCTCATGCAAATCGCAGCAGGCGGTCAGTCGGCTATTTATCTTGCCGAAACTCCGGAAAAAGATTTGAGAGTGGTTAAGGAAGCCAATCTTCCGCCTACTCTGGATGACAAATCGAGAGAGAAAGCTAAAGAACTTTTCGCCAGAGAAGCGACAATTTTGCAAGGTCTCTCGCATCCCAAAATCGCAAAAGTGCTCGACTACTTTGTCGAAGACGGCAGAGATTATTTGATTTTGGAGTTTGTCCCCGGTCATACATTGCGGCAGCTGGTGCGGCAGAACGGTCCAATGCCGGAAGAAGAAGTGTTGACGTACGCACTTCAAATCGCTGAAATTTTGGAATTTTTGCACGAGCAGTCACCGGCGATTATTCACCGAGATATCACGCCGGACAACCTGGTTCTTCGCGAAGATGGGCAGATTGTGGTCATCGACTTTGGCGCAGCCAACCAGGTTTTAGGCACCGCGACCGGAACCTTGATCGGCAAACAAGCTTACATCGCGCCGGAGCAATTTCGCGGACGTGCTGTTGTGCAAAGCGACCTCTACGGCCTTGGCGGTTCGATGTATTTCATGCTGACCGGCAGCGATCCCGAAGCGTTGTCGACTTCCAATCCGCGCGCAATCAACCCTGACATATCGCCTGGCGTGGGCGATTTGGTCGCCCAGTGCACTGACATCGATGTTATTCATCGAGTTGCTAATGCAAAAACGCTGTATGAAAAAATCGAGTGCATTATGGAAAATGGTGGCGGGGTGGCTGTCACTACCAGCGGTGCCGGTAGAGAGCCCACAGCATGACGTATTCGAAACAGTCTTTAGCGAAAAGATATTTCTTTTCAAAGACCAGTCGTCGATCGGACGACTACTCCGCGTTCTGGATTCGGTATAAACCGGAACGAATCGGACGAAGGCGCATGGCACGCTCGAAAGCCGCCGTGATTGTGACCCTGTCGATCGCGATGGCGGCGGGAATGGCCCTTTTGATTCTCGGGCAAGAACATGTGCTTTCCGGTTTCTTGATGATTCTCCTTGCCGGTATCGCAGTCAGTTCTATCGTCGCGTTTTTAAACGTCATGCAGGTCTTCGCACCGACACATGTGGAACTCAACGAAAAGGGTATTCGTTATCATTGGCTCACGCTGTTGTTTCAAGCCAAAACACCACTGGTAAGCTGGGATCGAATCTCACACGTCACCACTGTGAATAAGAATGTGTTGAAACAAAACGAGACCATGCTGGAGTTCAATGCCATTGCTCGTGGTATCAGTTTTAAAAACAGAATCGGTTACGCCTTGCTGGCGCCAAGGTTGACCTGGGGCTGGTTCACCAGCGACCGTGCCGCGCTCAGGCTTGAGGTCGATGCGATTGCGTCCAGCGACGACCGCCGCCGGCTGCAGTTGGCACTGAAAAAGTTTCTGCCTTCGTATCGAATTGAGCCGAAAGTGGCTGACGATCTGGATATGTATGTGCGTTTTGAAACTCACACGGATTTGTGGCTCGACAAATTTTCCGATGACTCAAAGCGCTCGCGTGAAACCAGACTCGAAGAAAACGCGTTGCTGTCTAACAATGCCTATCAGGTTGTTCGCCCTATCGGCTCTGGTGGTCAGGCTCTCGTTTATCTGGCTCAAATGTTGAAGCCACTGCCGGGAGAAGACAGCCAACCTCACGACACGATGATCGATATGTCGGACATGGCAATTGCGATTCCGGACCAGAGCGATGCCAATTCGCCGGCACCACAGGTGGTTCTAAAGGAATTCGTGTTACCAACGCAAGCGGGGACCAACATACGACGCCGAGTTCTCGAGAACATCCAGAAGGAAGCGGCTCTGTGGCGAAAACTTCGCCATCCCAATATTGCCAGATTGCTGGATTTCTTCGTGGAAGATCAGCGTGCCTATCTAGTTCTTGAACACGTCGACGGGATAACTTTGAAAGACTTAGTCACCGAATTCGGTGCCTTCTCAGAAGCCGATGTCATTACACTTTCGATTCAAATGTGCGACATCCTCGGTTACCTGCATCGCCGCCAGCCGCCGGTTATTCACCGGGATTTCACGCCGGACAATTTGATCATGAATCAAAAAGGCATTGTGAAGTTGATCGACTTTAACGTTGCGCAACAACTGGAAGCGCAGACGACTAAGACCGTTGTCGGAAAACATTCATACATTCCACCGGAACAGTTTCGCGGAAAGTCGGTTCCGCAGAGCGATATCTATGCTCTGGGGGCGACTCTTGCCTTTCTTCTCACTGGACAAGATCCAGAACCGATTACACCGGCGCGACCACGTGAAAGCAATTCGGATGTCAGTCAAGAGCTTGATGACATCGTTGCGAAATGCACGAATCTCGGTTTGTCCACACGCTATCAGGACTGCCAGGAATTGAAGACCGATCTGGTCGCTCTGGTTAAGAGTCACACGCAGGACACGACTAATGGTCTATCTGGGTTTTAACTGATATGATTACTAGCCGACGTCCATGTAACGGCGTTATGGCGACGTGGTCAACAGGACTCCCCGGCTTCTGGGGACTAGAAGAGTTTATAGATAATGACCTCGGTAACAAAATTTACTTTCCCGGAAAAAATCTCATTAGGCGGCCTGTATCTGGCATCAAAGTCTTTTCCGCACCAGCGGAAGTGGGTCGGCGAGGCGGTAGGCGAAGTTACGCCGAATCTTCCTGATGACAAAATGATCGGGTTGCAAATCAGCGGCCACACAACTGACGGAATGCTGACTCAGTCGCAAGCGATTTTGAAAAATTTGAAATCGTTTGACCTTTCCACATTGAGATTTTCGGACAGTATTTTAAAAGAAGTTACTCAATTCGATCAAACCGTCGAATTGCGTCTTGATTTTGTGCCCTTTGAAGACAGTCATGTCACCAGGCTTTCGCAGTTGAAAAACCTGGCGACGATTTGGTTTTTACACACTGCGATTACGAACAAGAGCTTGCGCACATTAGCGACAATGTCGGCATTGCAGCATCTGGTTTTGAAAAAAACTGATATCACCGACGGTGGACTTGTTCATCTTCGCGATTTGCACGCACTGACGACATTGCTTCTGCCGTCGGAAATTACCGACAATGGTCTTGAAGAACTGGCGAATTTAGACAATCTCCTGCACCTCGACATTTCGAATACGAAAGTCACGGACAAGGGTCTTGAATTTGTGTCGACGATGAAGAACCTGCAGACGCTATGTTTGAATGACACCGCAGTTGGTGACAAAGGACTTGTGCATCTCGGGAATTTATCGAATCTTAGAACGTTGTATCTCAGCGGAACTAAGATTAGCGACAAGGGTATCGTTAACCTCGAAAAGCTCACAAAGCTTGATTATCTGGAGATCCGCGACAACAACGTGACCGACGCGTCTTTGCAAAAATTGCGCACAGCGGCACCGAATTGCACCGTTTTTGGTCCATAAGATTAAGAGTTCAGTTCATTTTATCCGTCCAGGAAACCTGATTGTTTGAGACGAGCGCAGGGCGTTGCCGATGTCAGATTCAGGAAGCAAATCGAAGCAAGAAGGGCGAGTACTCGCGTCTGTTCCATCGGTTGATTTGACCGAACTAGCGAGAACGGGCAAGCTCGATCCAGTCATCGGCCGCGATCAAGAAATTGGTCGGCTGGTAAACATTTTGACGCGACGCACAAAGAACAATCCCGCTTTGATTGGTGAAGCTGGTGTTGGTAAGACTGCCGCTATAGAAGGGCTCGCCCAGCGGATCGCTGATGGCGATGTGCCGGAAAGATTGAAAGGCAAGCGCATTCTTTCACTCGACGTGACCAACCTGATCGCCGGAACATCAATGCGCGGAGAGTTTGAAGAACGACTGAGCGCGCTGGTGAACGAAGTCGTCAGCGCCGCCGGCGAAATAATTTTGTTCATCGACGAGATGCATCTGATCATGGGCGCGGGAGCGGCTGGTGATGCAGCGCTTGATGTCGCCAATGTTTTGAAACCGCATCTTGCTCGCGGTACTGTTCAATGTATCGGTGCCACCACATATAGTGAGTACTCGAAGTACATAGAAAAGGATCCAGCGCTGGCACGCCGGTTTCAAAAAGTCGTACTTGCGGAACCTACGGTCGACGACGCAGTCGCTATACTGCGCGGTTTGCGAGAAGGCTTCGAAGCATTCCATGGAATCAAAATTCGAGACTCGGCGCTTGTCGCCGCAGTCACGCTTTCGCATAGATATTTGCCGGAGAGACGACTTCCGGATAAAGCAATCGATCTTATTGATGAGTCGGCCTCGCGCAGACGAACGGAAATTGACTCCACGCCTCCCAAATTGAGGGAATTATCAGAGCGAATCGCCAGACTTGAATTGGAGCGAGATTCCCTGAGTAAGGACAATGATTCAGCCTCCGCCAAGCGTCTCAAAGTTCTTCAAGAAGACTTGCAAAACCTTCATAGCCAGAGCAACGACATCCGCTCGAAGTGGCGCGAGTTAGTCGATTCCATTCATAAGCGCAGCGAATTGAAATCGAAACTGAATGTTTTGAAACAAGAAATCGATCGCGCGCAACGCAGGATCGACTTCACTACCGCAGCTTATCTAGAGAATACACATCTGAGTAAATTGCAGCGGGAATTGGCTGAGGCAGAGGAGTCTGCGGTTCCAGATGCGGAGAATCAATTTGCGGTTCCCGCGGAAATCAGAGCAGAAGATATTGAAATCCTGCTGTCTGAATGGACTGGAATTCCCATTACCAGATTGGGTGAAAGCGACGTGGCTCGGCTTTTGCAAATGGAAGCGGAATTGAAATTACGAGTAGTTGGTCAAGAGCGTGCGACAACTGTAATCTCAGACGCCATCAGGATTGCCAGAGCAGGGATCAACGATCCGAACCGACCGCTGTCGAGTTTCCTTTTCCTTGGTCCATCAGGTGTGGGCAAAACAGAAGTTGCTCGAGTGCTTGCTGACACCATATTTGGTGACCCGACTGCCTTTATTCGCTTGGACATGTCAGAGTATTTTGATCGTTATACAGTCTCGCGCTTGATTGGCGCCGCACCCGGCTACATCGGCTATGACGAAGGCGGACAGCTCACCGAAGCCGTGCGGCGGAAACCATTTGCATGCGTTCTATTCGATGAAATAGAAAAGGCTCACTCGGATGTCTACAATGTTTTGTTGCAAATTTTGGACGAGGGTCGACTAACTGATTCGCGCGGTCGCGTAATCGATTTCAAAAATACGATCATTATCTTAACTTCCAATGTTGGTTCAGAACTCGTAATCGAAGGACACTCGAGCGAGTCGAAAGTTGATGGTTATTCAAACGACGCGACGCGTGATGGTGTTTCTTCTGACGTGAAACGCGCTGGTGTTTCTAACGACGTAAAACGCGATGGAGAGGTGTCGAAGCAATGCTCGGAACCAGAAGGAGGCGGTATTGACTCACTTCCGCAAGACCTTCGCGATATGCTGCTGAAAAGATTCCGTCCCGAATTGCTCAATCGAATCGATGAGCTTGTAGTTTTTTCTCCACTGACAAACTCAGCATTGTCATCAATTGTCGACTTGCAAATAGGTTTACTCAATAAGCGTCTGGCAGCTAAAGGACCGCAACTGAAGCTAACCGACGGTGCGAAACTTTGGCTGGCGTCTAAATCTTATAGCCCCGCATTTGGTGCCAGACCATTGAAGCGAATGTTGAGAAAACATATTGAAGTTCCACTCTCCAGGCTCTTGTTGAACGGTGCAAGCGATTCGTATGAAATAAGTGTGGACGTTGATAATGGCGCGCTCACGTTTACAAATCAGAACGGGCAATCAGACCTATAGAAAACATTGAGCCTGGCGCAAATCACAGTTGTCGTAACGTTTTTTACACGTCCCATGGAATTCAAGACACAGGCTACGACATCGAAATCGTGCTAAAACGGGAAGACATGGCACTCGATGTGAAAGGGCTTGCCTCTTGACAAATCGGGTGTATCAAACGTACGATCCTGCCAGAGTTGGCATTTCGAGATTTGGAGAGTAATTATGTTTGGCGCCAGACCGCCTGAAGACGTAAGGCACAACAAAGACTACGACGAGGACCGCAAACCGGTCCTGCAAATGCTCGGTTTGTATTTCCAGCAAAGATTTTCGTGGCTCTGGAGCAACGCTACCACGAAGGCAAAAGACGAGATAGAACTGCGCACCTTGCCGTTGGACAAACGAGTTTTGCTCGCGAAGTCTCCGCAAATCACGCCGAAGGAAATCGAGCATTTGCTAAACGATGCGAGCCCTATGGTTCGTTTAGAACTTGTGCATAATGCCACCATGAACGGTGAAATTCTTAAGCTGTTGAAAACTGACAGCGACGGTTCCGTTGCTGACGCCGCCCGCCGCAGGCAGATGGAATTACTGGGAATTTTGTAGTTTCAAATTTGTAGAACCACGTGCGCGATTCGATGACTCTATGCGAGTTCGACAGCGCCGCTTGTTTCAGCGAAGGCTCTCACAATACCGCTGAACATTTTGTCTCTGACGATTCGGCGTTGCCGGAAGTCGACGGGATATCGCGCGGTGAATTCGAATTTGTTGTCAGCGACAATCATCGTCACCATGGGATCGATTCTCTCGTCTTCAACGAGATATTTTTCCTTCAGGCGCTCCCAGGCCAGTTTCGCCTCTGTGGTGAAGTCTCCTGTGACTTCGTCGCAAACTTTTTGAATCAAATGTCGCGCCGATTCCGGATCGCTTTCCGAGTTGACTTTGATGATTACTTCGTCCCAGAGAAAAGGCAAATCGCGACTGTAGTTGTACATCGGTGCGGAAAAAATCTCACCGTTGGAGACGCGCACGATTCTGCCCGTGTACTGGTCGCCTTGAACCCACTCACCAAGCTCCATAAGAGTTGTGCGAACTAACCCCACATCAATTACATCACCTTTTATTCCGCCAACTTGAACACGATCACCGACTCTGTAGGTGTCACCGAATGTGATGGCAACCCAGCCGGCGATACTGACGATCAGGTCTTTCAGTGCAAGAGCGATGCCGGCAGTAGCCGCCCCGAGAATGACAGCCAAACTGCCAAGCGTGTCGCTGAAAACTATGGACAAGAATATTAGACAAACAAAATACGAACAGAATTCTGCGATTTTGCCTATGGTGTAGCGCTTGTTCGACTCGTGAAAATATTTCGGAATGGATTTTCTTATCGAGTACGAAATAACCGAGAGGATTAGCAGACCGAGAATGCTGATGCCGATGCGCAAGGACACAGGGTTTCCGAGGAAGTAGAGCAGATTGCTTTTAACCGTGCCGAACTTCACCTGGTCGATTGCATCAGAAAGATTTCTTCGATAGCGTTCAGATTCAATGGTCGTTTTAATGCTGCTCAACCATTTGTCGGCGACTAAAGGTAAAGCAACTCCCTCGCCTAGAGCGTCTTCTTGCGTAATCGCGAACAGCGGCTTGTCACCAAGGACGATATCACTCGAATTGGTGCCATTTCTGACAGTCAACGAGGATGGATGAAATTTTGGATCGTCAACAAGCTTTCCGATAGCCGCACTGATCAAACGAAGACGCTTATCCGTGCTTCTTTCGGATTCGCCGTAAATTTTGAAAAGCTCTTTACCATTGACAACAACAGAGGCTGAATGCGCCGGTGGAGCAGCGCCGGCCGAGGACGTTCCAGCCTGTACCTGACCGGGTTTCGAAGTAGAACCGGCATGTGCAGGCGAAGGCGATTGGGCGATTAATTGACGTCCCCACAAATGAGCTGCTGTGGGCTTTTCGCCATTCGTTTCGTCCAAAGCAAATGCCGAATCCATCGAGACCACGCTGGCGAACAGCGCCAGTAGGCATTGAGTGATTCGTTTGAGATGGTGGCTCATAACAGTGTTTGTTCAAACGGACGAAGGGTAACAGCTGAACTATCTTAGCCTCTATTTTGCCTGTCATTCAAGCATCAGAGTTCAATCGGCACATACTTCGACGATACCTTCTTTGATTGAACCAATCGTATCTGTGTTTGCTCGATTGAACCAAACGACATTCATCCCCATCAACTTTGATTAAACCAGTCGACTTCATTCCTGTCTGCGTCGTTGACCAAACAGCGTCGTGCCTGCCTGATTCTCTCCAGTACGCCTATAATGACGGGTGTTAAAGACACTCCAATCGGGTAAAAGGTTGGCAGATACAAGGAGGTTCGTTCCATGAGCCTGGTTATTAATAGACGCATTCGCCAACTAGCAGTCCCGCTCTGTGCACTGATTTGTTTGACTGCATGCGGTTCACAGGATACGACAACATCGTATGACGATGTTAACGAGAGCGAAGCTCAAGCAGCACTGGGTTCGGATTTCACCGTTCCGTACTACGATAAGGCGAGATTGTTTTCGGTGAAGCGCTCTGTTTCGAGCATGCCGGCGTCGGTCACAGTGACAGGAAGTTTTCACACCAAAGACGACTGTCCATCAGTGTCTGACAATTACTCTCGACGCCTTCGCATCGACAATTGGGTGGTCACCGACATCGAAAAAGAACCGACAAAAGCCAGCTTCAAGGCACATAAAGACAAGGATGAGTGCACAATGTCAGCGACTAACGACGGCGGTGAAACCGCTATAGTGCTCTCGGTGAAAACGCCTAAGTGAGCAAACTCGATTCGCAGATAGTCAACAAGAGTATTTTAGCTAGCAGCAGTTTTTTGAAAACAGCTGCTAGTTTTTTTTGACAAGGGAACGAACTTTTTTGATAAGGGCAATAACTTAGTCAGGAATATTGCCATGACGTGTGGCGTCGTATTTTCTCAAATTCAAACCTTGAGCTTTGAGAAACCAGCGACGAACTTTAGTCATCCACTTACGTGGTCCACGATCGATGTGACCGCGCACGTTGGCGAATCTGTAGCGTTCTAATTCAAACTTCACTTTGTGCAATTCAGAACGGAACTCTTCAGTTTTGAACGCGACTGACATGGCGCGATCCGCTTGTTCTTGCAAGTCGGGAAGCAAACGCAATTCAGTTTCGAGAGTGGCGATGCGAGCGCGATCTTCCACGCGATCAGTAAGCAGTTTGATGATTGTCTCTTGCGCTTCGATGACGAGACGACGCATCTCTTCTAATTCTTGGGTTTTGTCCTCGACTTGAATGTCGTGAACTTTCAACTCTTCGGCAACTGGTGCCATGATCTGTTGTGCTTTGGCAAGCGCCAATGCGGACCCAGGTGCGGCGCCATCCTTGCGCAAGATGGTGACAAAGCCTTCGAGCAATCCAATCAATTCTGTTCGCGAAACGCGATCTTCTTCAGTGACCACCGCTGGATTGGCGGCGATAGATTCCATGCCTTTCTTGATCACAGGCGCGAGTTCGTCGGCGCGAATTTGACGCATCGGTGCTTGACCGTGCATCGCTACCGGACCCGGCTTCGAAGGAATTCCTCTTCGGGTAGCGTTGGCTCGCATTTGCGCGTATTCAAACGTTCCGGAAGTATCGTGGGAAACATCGGCGGAAGCGTCAGCAGAACGGGCTTGAGACATCTCTTCGTTGACGATTTCATCGACACCGTCAAAACCACGAGTGAACAAATCACTCGGGAAATCGCGATGAACTTGCACACCCTTCGGTGGTGTCGCGTCGATTTGATCAGGCGACAAAGCCGGTGATGAGCCAGTTTGATTCAATTGATTTGGAAACATTTGATCGAGACCATCCAGAGAGACTGGATTCGGCACGTCAAGTGGTTGTGACTGACTCATGGTATTCTCCCGCCAACTCCAGCCCCGATTATCCTTGATACGGCGCCGCATTGTCCAGTGAGTTCATGGTGCTACCTGTGGTGCCACATGCACTATCGGGATCATTACATTTTGGATATCGAAAGACATTTGCATGGCGATTCGATATGCCGCAGGCGCAACGCCGCGTATAGCCCGAGATCTCGAACTGTTATCGCACGTTCATTTTTAACGTGTAATCAAGTATTAAGAGCAGCTTGCCATGGACTTCTTACAGAGCGATCTTAAAAAGGTTTTCATGGCTCTAAACTACTTCACCGGCTGTAACGTGTTGATCATCATCGCTAATCGCCCTATTCCGGTTTCTTAGGCTTCGCTTTTGGTTTTGGTTTCGCTTTCGGTTGCAGTGCCGTCGGTAGTGGCGTGCGTTTTACACCAAAGTGCATCTCGACCATTTGTTTGACTAGAGGTGCTGCTGCAACGCCGCCGTGGCCGCCGTGTTCGACGAATCCGCAGACTGCCAGTTCCGGTTTATCCGAAGGCGCGTAGCAACAGAACCATCCGTGAGTTTTACTGCCCTTCGGTGGTGCCTCGGCGGAGCCTGTCTTTCCGGACATCGGCACTTCCGGGATGCGCGAGCGACCGGCTGTTCCAGCTTCAACTACAGCTTTCAAGCCGTCGGAGAGAATCTTCATGTCCACCGGATTGACCTTCCAGTATTCCGGCTTGGGAGCGGGGATTTGGCGGTCAGCAATTTTGATTACGAAGTGCAAAAACGGAACGCGACCTTTCATCGCGAAGCCTGCATACATGCGCGCAGCCTGTGCAGGCGACACTTGCAAGAATGTTTGTCCGATCGACATGTGGAGCGTGTTGCCTTTGTACCATTGTTCATGCAGTCGTCTAAGCTTCCACGCTTTGTCGGGAACCAAGCCGCTGCGCTCGTTGGGCAATTCTATACCGGTCGGCCGACCGGCACCAAATCTGTTGCCCCATTTTTTGATGTCTTCCGGTTCCAGCCCAAGCGCCATTTGATAGAACGCCGTGTCTCTAGACCACTGCATGCACTGCACGAGGTTGTAACGCGCTGATTTGCTGGTCCAATCGTGGAAAGTAAACCCACCCAGACTTAAACCGCCGTTAACCGATAGTATCGTATCCGGTTTCACGACTTTCCTGTCGAGCGCCGCCAGTAGTGTCACAGGTTTCCAGATCGATCCAGGTGGGAAGCCGGAGAGAGCGCGGTTGTGCAATGGATGTGACGGAGAGTTCAAAACTTTTCTGTCGGCTTTTGTCATTCGCCGAGTGAAAACGTTCGGATCAAAACTAGGTCGCGACGAAAGAAACAGAACTTCGCCGGAACGCGGGTCGCATCCAACCAGAGCGCCGGATTTCTCACCCAATAGTTCGTAAGCGCGACGTTGAAGATCGACGTCGAGCGAAATCACAATCGGCAATCCCGGTTTTGCTTTTTTAGTGATGACCGGTTTCGAAGTCTCGGCAGAAAGCGCATGACCAGACGCGTTTACTCGTACGCGTTGCTCACCGTCCACACCGCGGAGCTGATCGTCGTATATCTTTTCGAGCCCGGCTTGTCCGCACACATCGCCCATTTTTCGATCGGGGCGATCCTTCAATTGGTTCTCTGTAATTTCGCGACAATAGCCCAGCACATGCGCGGTGGCATCCGCGTTCGGATAGGTTCTGCTAATATCGGGAAGTATGTCTATCCCTTCTAAGAATATCTTCTGCTCATAAAATCGGCTGACGATATCCATATCAAGGTCATGCTCGATCACCACAGGTAGTACCAGACCTGACGCTTTTGCTTTCATCAAACGGTTTAAAACTTCGGCTTTATCAATCGCAAGAATTTTGCTGAGCCTGACCGACATCGCTTCCATATTATTGAGAGCAGCAGGCACCGCAATTAGTGACAGAGACTGTTTGTTGGTGGCAAGCAAATTGCCGTGGCGATCGTAAATACTGCCTCGAGGCGCCCGCAAGAAGGTCACCCGAGTGGAGTTTTCCGTCGCCTGGTTGACGTAGTGCTGGTGGAAGGCAATCTGCAACCAGCATAATCGCAAAATCAAAAGCGACAGAGCGAAGATAACGACGCTGCCGAGCACAACGGCCTTGAAAGCTGCTTCATCAGCGCCTCTGTTTATAACAGACTGACTCATCTCGCCTCCATTACTTGACGGTAGCGTGAGAATTCATACCAGCCCCGCATCGGCAGAAAAACAAACGGCGCGATCAAAGCGTTTAAAATAGCCTCTGTGAGCGCGATTTCCACGAAGTTATCAAAAACGAGCGGGCGACCAAGCACATACAATTGCAGAGCATTGATCGCTTCACCCAGGAAAGTAAGAATCAAAACCAGTGGTATCACAAGCACGATTGCTTTGTTGAAATTTCGCAGACAGAAGTAGCCGGCAATCCAGCCGATAAGCGGATAAGCAATGGGGTAATGCTGCAACACCGATGAGTACAGCGCGGCAAAAGCAGCACCGAGCAAGGCACCACTGATAGAACCAGTCAACGCCTGGCGCAACATCGCAGTTTTGATCGTGGTCAATCGCAGCTCGTCGATACTTGGTTTGCTAATCGGCGATCCGAATGTGATGCCCCAAACAATAATAATCGTCAGAGGCAACGAACAGCCGACTCCGGTCACGAACAAACGGCTAACGACAGCGAGCTGTAAAACCCACGCCAGCGCGATAATAAGCGCCGTCATCGAGATGGCGACGAATCTTCTTCGCATTCTTATTGAAAGGAAGGACATTTACTTTTGAGCCGTCGGAGGTAAAACAAGCACTTGATTCAAATCGTAGCAATTTTCTGAGAGTTTGACGTCAATTGCCATCGAAGCGCCATCCGAATCGCGCCGAATCGCGGCAACGGTTCCGACCGGGTGGTTTTCCGGGAAGACGCCGCCTTTGCCGAAACAAACGATTTTATCGTTTAGATCCACATTAGTGCCCACTGGAATGTAGTTCATAACCGCAAGCTGCTGCCCGTTTCCGGAGATTATGCCGGGCAGACCGATGCGTTTAATCAACACACCAAGCTTCTGCTCCGGGTCGGTGATCAGCCTGACGACAGACGCGTCCTTATCGACTTTGACTATTTGCCCGACGATGCCGTCGCGCGTAATCACGGCGCTGCCGAGCGTCACGCCGTCGGCTGTGCCTTTGTCGAGCACGACTTGTTCAAACCAATTGTCCGGATTGCGCGCGATAACTTCGGCAGCGATGGTTTTGCGCGGCAACTTTTCTTTCAATCCCAATAACGCGCGCAGGCTGTTGGAGTCGCGAGATTGGCACCGCAACGTGGTTAGCTCGAGTTCCGCTGATGCCAGTTTGCGTTCCAATTCTCTAATTCTTTGAGAAGAAACCAAAACTTCATTGGCGAGGTTTTTCGTGGACTCCACCTGGTAGGCGCCTTTCGTAATCATGCCCGACACGGTGGTGGCAGCGGTCAAAAGAAATCCAGCGGCGGGACCACCGACCATAATGATTATGATAATGAGGAAAATCGCCTCGGCTATGGACTCCGATTGGTCTCCAAGACGACGCTCGTTACCTAAAGGCACCGCGAAGCTCCTATTTACGGTACTCGCACAAATCGCGTACGCGACTATAAGCTGGGTCGGTCAACAACTTGCCGGTGCCTATAACCACGCATGATAATGGATCATCAGCCAGGAAAACCGGAACTTCGGTTTCGCTGGAGATCAGCTCGTCGAGCCCCTGCAGAAGCGCGCCACCACCGACGATGACGATACCCCGGTTGAAGATATCGGCAGCCAGTTCTGGTGGAGTTTTTTCCAGAGTTCTTTTAACGGCAGAAACAATATGTCTTAGCGGTTCTGCAATTGCTTCGCGAACTTCACCGCGACTAACTGTCACTGTGCGAGGCAAGCCGTTGATCAGATTCAGTCCTCTGACATTGAACTTGTCATTCACTTCAGTCTTCCAGGCAGAACCAAGACGGAATTTCAATTCTTCGGCGGTCTTTTCACCGACATCAAGGCTGTGAACTTTTCTCAGGTAAATCCGGATGGCGTCGTTGAGTTCGTCGCCTGCAATTCTGATCGATTCGTTGACGACGATTCCGGATAAGGAAAGCACGGCAACTTCAGTGGTACCGCCGCCGATATCAACGATCATCGAGCCGGTTGGTTCCGTCACTGGAAGGTCGGCGCCGATGGCAGCGCACATTGGCTCTTCCGGCATGAAGATGCGGCTGGCCTTGGCGTTCTCCGCCACTTGTTTAATCGCAATTTTTTCGACGCTGGTGATACCAGCAGGAACAGCAATTACGATTTCCGGATTGCGCAGCATCGTCTCTTGTTGCGATACGCGTTTCATAAACTCATTGAGCATGAAAGTGGCATCATTGAGTTCTGCAATAACACCGTCTCTCAATGGTCGACTGGCTCTCACGCCTTGAGGTGTGCGACCAATCATCGCGCGGGCTTCTTCGCCGACTGCGATTGGCAGGTTGGTATTACTGTCGATGGCGATGACAGACGGCTCTCTGAGCACGACTCCGTGACCTTCGACGTAGATCAGCGTATTGGCGGTACCAAGATCGACGCCAACGCCTTTGCTCCAAAATCCTTTGAACAAGCCCAACTTCGTTACTCCAAAACACAGCGTGGTAGCGCTACCAGGTCTTAAGTCTAACACGCTAAGAACGCTTTAGGTAGCTGAAAATGACGATGAAAAGCCAAAATAAGCGTGTATATCGAAGACGCCTACTTCTTTCGCAGGACTCCATATCCAATGACATTGCTCTTCACGAGCGTAAAATCACCTGTATCGAGAGTCAGCGAGAAAGCCTGTTCATCGAACCAGCGCAACTTTCCTGTGTACGTCGTGCCGTCAACGGTTTTAAACGTGAGTCGTTCGCCGTCTTTGATAAAACGCTGGAGTTCCGCTATCGACGGGATTTTACCTTCATGAGTTTGATTCGACATCGATGTTCTATTTATTAGCCGTCAGAAGCATCTTGTAGTTTAGCAGTCTCTAATGAGCCTGCAGCACGAATAGTTTTGTGCTTGTTAACTACATACTGTCGACCTTTCCACTTCACTTGTTCGCCGAAAAGCACGAGATATGCAGAGTGTATATGCAAGCACGAAACCGCGATGCCACCAAAAGGAATCAAGAAGAAGTGTCTCCAATCAACACCGGCATGGTGAGTGGTTGTTTTCCGCCACCAGAACGAGAAGATCACCCACTGAGCGACTACCAGCGAAGTTAGCTTATAGAGATCACCGGAGAAATCGCCTTCGCACCATCCCGCGGCAACCCAGGCCAGCTCAAGGTATGGCAAGAGCAAAATGGTGTTGAGCATGATCACAAGAAAAACAAGATTGAAAATTTTGCTGTCGATCAATGAATAAACGTTCTTCGTCCAGCCCTGCCAGAGCGATTCGAAGTCGGTATACATTCTTACGCTGTAGAGCGTTTTTCCATCAGCGACGTTGACCTTGTAGCCCTTGTTTTTAAAGACGCGCCCGATAGCGTGGTCTTCAACGATCTCATCGCGCACGCTCTGGTGTCCGCCGATGGCGTGATACGAACTGCGACGGCAAAGAATGTACTGACCATAAGCGTATGCGCGTGCAGCTTCCGGATCGTTGACTGTGTGAAACGGATCGCCCAGCAAAAATGATCCGAGCAAAACCGGCATGACCAGCCGTTCCCAGAAACTTCCCAGTTCTTGCACCGGAACGAAGGAAAGCAGATCGCATTTCTCGACGATCGCATGCGAGATGGCGTCGCGAACGGAATTCGGGTGGTGATAAGTGTCCGCGTCAGTAAAGATGAAGAACTCACCTGAGGCATAACCGACTGCATTGGCAAGCGCATTACACTTGCCGACCCAGCCGTCAGGCGCTTCTTTGCCCTGCACGAATTTGATTCGTTTGTCCCTGGCAGCAAACTCTCCGATGATTTCGCCGGTGCTATCCGTAGAGCGGTCGTTGATGATAACGACTTCGAAGTTTGGATAATCCTGTTTTAAAACTGATTCGATGCAGCGCGCGATCTTCCCTTCCTCATTGCGAGCAGGGATGATCACGGACACGAATGGAAGAGTTTTGTTATCGAGCTTCGAGGTCTCGACTGGTTTCAGCAAATGATAAAACGCGCATGTCAGGCTGAACAGGCTTAAAATTAAGAGAGTGCTAATCAGGAAGATGCTGACTGTAATCACGCTGTGGCACCACCATATTCGTAGAATCCCTTACCAGTTTTTCGGCCCAGATGCCCAGCCGAAACAAGTTGTCGCAGAAGCGGACAGGGACGATATTTGGGATCGCCGAAGCCTTCCTGCAACGTTTCCATAACGTGCAAAACGATGTCCAATCCAACGAAGTCAGCCAGGGCCAACGGTCCCATCGGATGGTTATAACCAAGAGTCATACCGAGATCGATTTCTTCAGGAGAGGAAAGTCCCTCCATGAGCGCGAAGGCGGCTTCATTGATCAAACACAAACCAAGTCTGGTTGTGATAAAACCGGGAAAGTCTTTTGATTTGATGATGGTCTTGCCGATCTCTTCGCCGAAGCGTCGCACTTTGACGACCGTCTCGGCCGACGTGTCGCAGCCCGGAATAATCTCGAGCAACTTCATCACATGCGCCGGAGAGAAGAAGTGCATGCCGATGAATTTGTCTGAACGTTTTGTCGCTGACGCCAAACTGGTGATTGGCAGCGAGGATGTGTTGGATGCAAAAACGGTTTCGGGTTTGCAAATTGCGTCAAGCTTCTTGAAAAGCTCGCGTTTCACATCGAGATTCTCGACAATCGCTTCGATTACCAGGTCGCAATCTTTGGCCGAGTCCAGAGATGTTGTCGAAACAATTCTCTTCTTGACGTCTATCAATTCGGCTTCGGTCAAAACGCCTTTGTCGACAGATTTCTTGCCAAACTTGTCTATTTCGCCGGCCGCAAGCTTCAGCGCCTCATCTGATACGTCAAAAAGATGCACTGTCGAATTGGTTTTTGTGGCTATCAGGTAAGCGATCGCCCGACCCATGAAGCCGCTGCCAGACATAAAAACCCTGGAGAAGGTTGCTGCTGCAGGCATTTGAAGATTCCTAGTAAACCACCATCACATACGAGAAGATCCTAGCATCAATTAAAAAGGGGAGTCGAGCGGAACGCAACAGAATAAGAACTGTTTGAACTATGCTGCCGACAGAAAAATGATTTTTTCGTATTTTCTGAGTCCTTTTTATTGGGTTGCTGCTAGCGTGTTGTATGGCAGACGACGCACAGGATCCGACCTTCCGGAAAAGGCTGGAAACACACGACGGGCCGACCAGACCGAAGCGCTATCGATATACACATACATATACATCGGTGCGTGAAATCGAATTTAGCTTACTGAAACCGGCGCTGCGGCGCGGGATGCAAGGTCGAAAGAGGGGAGCAATGTTCAAGAAAATTCTTATCGCCAATCGCGGTGAAATCGCAGTCCGCGTAATTCAAGCCTGTCGAGAGCTTGACATCAGAACCGTCGCCGTTTTCTCCGAGCCCGATAAGGACTCCAAACACGTTGCCATGGCTGATGAAACCTGGCGCCTGGAAGGTCAACCCGGCAAAGTTTATCTGGATTACGAACAAATTCTCGACATCGCCAAACGCTCAGGCGCCGAAGCCGTGCATCCCGGCTACGGATTTTTGAGCGAGAACACTGACTTCGCCAGAGCTTGCATCGACAAAGGCATTAAATTCATCGGACCTGAACCTGAAGTAATCCTGCGCATGGGTTCGAAAGTCGAATCGCGCCGCGTCATGCAGGATGCGGGCGTGCCTGTCGTGCCGGGAACAACCGATCCGGTAACCACTCCGGAAGAAGTGAAAAAATTAGCCACCAAATATGGTTATCCACTGGCGATCAAAGCTAGTGCCGGAGGTGGTGGCAGAGGTTTGCGCGTGGTTCGCAAAGACGAAGATGTGGAGAACGCTTTGGCGGGCGCGCAGCGCGAAGGCGCGACGTATTTCGGATCGGCAGAAGTGTACGTTGAAAAATATTTGGATAAACCAAGACATATTGAAGTTCAAGTTCTAGGCGACGAGCACGGCAATGTCGTGCATTTATACGAACGCGATTGCTCCAGCCAGAGACGGCACCAGAAGCTGGTTGAAGAAACACCAGCGGCAAAACTGGACGCTAAATTGAAAGAGCGTTTGCTGGAAGCAGCTGTGATTGGAACCAAGGCGTTGAATTACACTTCAGCCGGAACTCTCGAATTTATGGTGGCACAAGATGAGTTCTACTTCCTCGAGATGAACACGCGCGTGCAAGTCGAGCACCCGATCACAGAGATGACCACCGGCGTCGATATCGTCAAGGAGCAGATCTCGATCTCCTTTGGCAATCCGCTTTCTTTCAAACAGTCTGAGGTTTTTCAACGCGGTCATGCAATCGAATGCCGAATCAATGCCGAAGACGTCAACAAAAATTTCATGCCTAATCCAGGCGAACTCAATGTATATAAGGAACCGTCCTTGCCATGGGTTCGCGTCGACAGCGCCTGCTATCCGGGCTACAAGGTAGTTCCGTTTTATGATTCTTTGTTGGCGAAGCTTGTCGTCTGGGGACGCACTCGCGCAGAAGCGGTGGCAAGAACCAGACTGGCACTTCGCGATTTCAAAATCGAAGGCGTTTCGACCACGATTCCTTTCCACCTCGCCATGATGGACGATCCGACATTCGAAGCTGGTGAAGTTCATACCTCTTATGTAGAGGGTGAGATGATGAAAAACTGGAAGCAGTTGCAGGAAAAATATTCCGGCAAATGCGCAGTTAACGGTGCTGCAGGCGCCGCGGTCGGGTCAGCCGAAAGTGCCAATGGTGGTGCATCCGGTGCGGCTTCGGCGGCTTCTTCAAATGGCGGCGCTGAGGTCGCGCTCGAACGCTCGACTCCACGCGCTTTTGAAATCGAAGTTAATCAACGCATGTTTAAGGTTGCGGTTTCGGAGTTGGTCGATCCATCAAAGCCGAGAACAATCGCCACCACCACAGCTGGTGCCCAGCGTCCAGCCACTGCGACTAGAACTAATCGCAAGGTCGTGGTGCCAACCGCTCATACTGGCGATATTCGCTCAACTATGAACGGCGTAGTCAAAGAGATTCTCGTCAAAGAAGGCGACAAAGTGGAAGCCGGACAAAAGGTGATTACCTTCGAAGCCATGAAGATGGAATCGGATCTGGTATCACTGAAAGCCGGCACCGTAACTAGTATCAAAGTCAAACTCGGCGAAACCGTCGAGAGTGACGTTGTGCTTATGACTATCGGAGACTAAGTTTTTTCCACCGAGAGGAACGTGATCGTGCCTGCCATCTCAATTAGAATCGGAAACGGATTCGACGTTCACAGGCTGGAAGCTGGGCTGCCGCTAATTCTCGGTGGAGTCAAACTCGAACACAGCAAAGGCAGCGTCGGTCACTCTGATGGCGATGTCGTCACTCACGCGGTGATCGACGCTTTGCTGGGAGCTGCTGCACTCGGCGATATCGGCGTGCACTTTCCACCGACCGACAATTCGATCAAAGGCATCGACAGTATGATGATGCTTGAGAAAACCATGGCGATGCTGATCGATAATGGCTACATCGTAAGCAACGTCGATGTCACGGTCGTCTGCGAGGCACCAAAACTGTCGCCGCATTACCTGGCGATGCGAAAGCGTCTTGCAGAAGTGATCGGCTTGGATGTATCACAAGTCAGCGTCAAAGCCAAAACGGCAGAAAAATTAGGAAGCATCGGAGAAGGGAATGCAATCGCGGCCTACGCAGTGGCATTGATTGCAGAAGAAGACTGATACTGGAGACTAAAACTTCAGATCGGAACTTGAAGATGGAAACCTGGAACCTGAGACTGAACTAGAAACGTAATTAGAAACTGAGGATGACGAAGATGACAAACTATGATGTCGACGTGCTCGTGGTCGGTGCCGGTCCAACCGGTTTAACACTAGCCTGTGAGCTAGCTCGACATGGTGTGAGCTTTCGAATCATCGATAAATTGTCGGTCGGATCGAACAAGTCAAAAGCGCTTGCCGTTCACTCGAGATCGCTCGAGATGCTGGAAGACATGGACATTGTCGATCGCTTTTTGACATTTGGTTTGAAACTTCACGGCGTCAATATTTTTGCCGACCACAAACAAATCGCAAAGCTCACTTTCGACGAACTCGATAGTTTCTACTCGTTTGCTCTCAGCCTGCCGCAAAGTGACACTGAGCGAATCCTCATGGAACGACTGGCAGAGCTCGATCACGCCGTCGAACGCTCGCGCGATCTGGTCGCACTCAAGCAAGACGCTGACGGAGTAGAGAGCACCATCACTGATGACAACGGAAAAACAGAAACACTTAGAACGCGATGGGTTGTTGGTGCAGACGGCGCTCACAGCTCTGTTCGAAAATTGCTGAACATGGAATTTGTCGGATCGAAATATCCCGATCTGATTAACCTCAGCGACGTGCAGATTGACGGTCCGCTAATCAGCGATGAAATCTACGTGTTCAACTCCGATAAAGGACTGATTGCATTTTTTCCTTACGGTGGCGGTCGCTACAGAATCGCCGCGGTGATGCCAACGGCAAAAGCGCAGGAAAAGGAAGTCGCCGAAGGTAAGCCTGCCGAGCCTACCCTGGAACAAATGCAAGCGATTGTCGATGACCGATCCATGCATTCATTGAAACTATCTGATCAATTGTGGTCTGCCGGACTTTATTTGCACCAGAGACACGTCACGCATTACCGCAACGGTAATTGTTTCGTCGCCGGCGACGCGGCTCACATCCACAGCCCAGCCGGTGGGCAGGGCATGAACACGGGAATGCAGGACGGTTACAACCTGGCGTGGAAGATGGGTCTGGTGACGAAAGGATTGTCCAGCGACGCACTGCTCGAAAGCTATGGTGCAGAACGTCTTGGTATCGCCCTTGGTGTCCTCAAAATGACCGACTTCATGATGAAAGTCAACACCTTAAAGAATCCAATCGCAAAACATCTGAGAAACACTCTGGCGCCTATCCTGACAGCCCAAGAGGTTATTCAACGACGCGCTCGACATGGCATCGCAGAACTTTCTCTCAATTATCGAGAAAGTGCAATTGTCGAAGAGCATATGTCTTGTGTCACTAAATCAATTCAACATAAAAAAGACATGCCGACGATTGCAGATACTTTTGAGTTCAAAAACGGTCCCGAAGCAGGCGATCGCGCACCGGATGCCTTTGTCGGAGATAGCGCTGGAGAGCCAGTTCGCCTCTACAATTTCCTGAAAGGCACTAAGCACACTCTGCTATTGTTTTCCGGCGATCAAACCAGCGACAATGAAATCGAAACGTTCAAATCAATCGCGAGCGACCTGGCAAAGTCGCACAAAGAAACTGTGAATGTTGTAGTAATCTTGGACTCCTCCGAAAGTTTGGCAAGATGCGCGCCGAAACTGGCTGGGCTCGGAGACAGCACACGTGTGGTCTCCGACTGGGAGATGTCGACGCACCACAAATACGCAGCCGGTTCGAACTGCGCGTACCTGATCAGACCTGATTGCTACATCGGATTCAGAAGCCAACCAATGGATGAAAAACTGCTGAGCGCTTATCTCAATCGAATCTTTGACAAGGTCTGCTCGCCGGTAACATAGCCATCGGCACTGAGATCTCGATTCCAATCGCGATACAGAAAAGCACACTAGCTGCCAGTTCGAGTACAGGCTTCGCGCCAAAGTTCGAGTCAGGCGTTGCGCCAACAATCTCGACGAAAACAGCGCCAATGCCTCGACCATTCTCCAGGAGACCCTACACCGGTGAAATTCGCAAAGATCACATTTCTGGTCGCAGGCATCTACGGAATCCTCGCGTTGGTGCCGATGTATTACATGGAAGCGCAAATTGCGCAGCAAAGCACTCCAGCGACGGATCTATTAAGCCGCCCCGAATTCTTCTACGGCTTCATCGGCGTCGCACTGGCGTGGCAGGTAGCATTCTTGATTATGTCGCGAGATCCGCTGCGCTACAGACCTTTGATGTTGGTGGCTATCCTGGAAAAGGTAGGATTTGGAATGGCGGTGCCAATCCTGTTTCTTGAAAATCGCGTGCCACTACAAATGGTGACACCGGCGTTTATCGATATGATTTTAGGCGTGCTTTTCCTTGCATCGTACGCGCTAACATCCAAGAAGTTTCTCAAGAAGGAGGAGAGCCTCGAGTGATTTTCGGAAGGACCATCGCTTTACGCTTGGCTGCAATCATCTGTCTGTTTACGTGCGCAATGTCCTCAGCGCCCGCATCAGCGCAGAATCAATCCACCTCCCCAGCACCCGCTCAGATTCAACAGGGCAACGATCCGGAATCCTTGACTGCGGCGTTGGCAGAAGTTGAAGCCGCACTGCGAAATAATCCATCCGATCGTGCACTGCGTCGCAAAAAAGCAGTTTTGTTCAGTCAGTCTCTAGAACATCAAGGCGAAGCAAAACCAATCTTCGAGCAGCTCGTAAAAGAGCATGAGGACACCGATTCACTACTGGATCTGGCATCCTGCTACCACAAAATAAACTTCGAAGAAGAATTCAAACTCAGTCAAAAAGGTGACCGTTTAAACAACGGAAAGATCTACACCCGTGCAATGACCTTACTCGCAATGGCTGATGCGAAATATCGACAAGGGCAGTTGGCAGTGGCAGAGCAGCTCTTCAAAGATAGCCTCGCCGCGCTCACAGAGAAAGATCTTTTCCCAATCGCCAAACTTGATCTCGCTGGACTCGGTGGAGTCTATTGGCGCTTAAAAGACTACTCAAAAAGCGCTGATGCCTATAAAAAACTGTACAGGCTCGCACGCGATCGCTACGGCGCAAACGACATAGACTGCGGCTGGGCCTGTTTGCAAACCGCTTATGCGTTGGCAAAACTTGGCGATCACGAACAAGAAAAGAAATGGTTCGAACGCGCAATATGGATTTTCCGAAAAGACAACGCCGATCGAATTATCGAAGAATATAAACAGAAACACGACGATCAAATTTCGGCGGAGAAAGCCTCATACATCGCGTCTTGCTTATTTGGCAGCAAGACCGGCATAGTGCCACCGGATCCAGCTGATGAAGCTCACAGCGAATATCAAAATTTGAGAGCACCAGATCAAGAATACCTGACGCCCTGGAAAAGGAAGTTCAAACAAATCGAGGCTCCGGGCTGGGTGTGGCTAGATCCGGATGCGAAGTTCAAAAGCATTTTGATCTGCGTGCACGGTCTGGGTTTGCATCACAAGGCCTTCGAATCGTTTGCAAAAAGAATCGCACCAGAAGGCACCATGACCATTGCATTCGATGTTCACGGTTTTGGAACGTACGTAGAAGCTAACGGTTTAGAAACTCTATCGATGGAAGCGTGCGTTGAGGATTTAAAAAATATTTTCGCCATGTTGCGACGAGACTATCCGAATGCGCCAATGTTTTTGTTGGGCGAATCAATGGGAGGTGCGCTGGCTTTGCGCATCGTGGCTGACTCTCCAGAGATTTTTGACGGACTGATTTGCTCAGTGCCATCAGGCGATCGGTATAAATCGCTAGGAACAAACCTGAAAATCGGCGCAGAATTTTTGAAAAATAAATCGAAGCCCGTGCCAGTTGGTCTAGGAGTAATCGAGCGTGCCACCACTAACGAAGAGTTGCGCCACAGCTGGAGCCACGATCCATCATCACGTTTGAGTCTGTCGCCAGCGGAACTTTTGAACTTCCAACGTTTCATGAACGAAAATAATGAGTCCGCTAAAAAAATCATCGACAAACCAGTGATCATTTTCCAGGGCAACGACGACAAACTGGTTAAAGAAACCGGCACTCTCGAACTCTTTCAAGCGCTCACCACGCCGGATAAAAGCATCGTCATCCTCGGCGGAACAGAACACTTAATTTTCGAAGCCGGACAATTCAAAGACGATCTCACACTCGGCGTGCTCGGCTGGATGTCAGCGCACAGTCGCAAAAAGCTAGACGCGAAAACAGAATGAACTATTGAGCATTCGCTAAACGCTAGTCGTCGTCGCGTTCTTTCTCTTCGTAGCCTTTATCAACTTTCTCGTCGACGATGTCGTCGTAGTATTTTTTCGCCGCATCTTTGTTGGTAAACGACTTGGATTTCTCTTGTCCGTTAGTTCCAATGCGCCCGTATTTGACTGTTACTTCGCAGCCCACCATCGCGATTGACCAGAACTTGCTCGAAGAACCTTCGATGAATTCAAAATAGCGAAAGTCAGGAACACCCGTCGAAGCTTTGCTTCTGGCACCCGCTGCCGACTTACTGTTTTTCGGTGGAGTTGCTGTAGATTTCTTTTGCGGTATGGTTTGCACTTTTCCGCTAGCAGAGGCACTCGCCACCTTTGCCCCGACGAGATCCGGGCGGCACGATGAGCAATAGCAAAAAACTGTTCCCTTAGGCGGATGCCTGTAGGTTGCCGCTAGATTGACGTAGTCCTCGAAAGGACGATTCTCATCATCGTCGTCGACAGTGTCATCATCTTCGGCATCGTCGTCGTCCGCGTCTTCGTCATCTTCATCGTCAGCCTCATCCTCCTCGGAAGGAACAGTCGATCTCGCGCTTTCGAATTTTAGAATATCAGGGTCAGACCGGTCACCTTCGGCCTCAGAGATTTGCTCCCCGGGATTGACGCCAGAGTCCTTACCCGGAGCACTGTTTCCATCGCTATGTTCGCCGCAGAAACCAGCTTTTTCAATGTATCCTTTGTCGGTTTTCTCACCAACAATTTCGTTGTAGTACTTGTTCGCTTCGGCTTCGTCGTTGAAACTCTTGACCTTCTCTTGTCCTTTCGATCCAATTTTGCCGTACTTAACAGTGACATCACTGCCGGTGCGCCAGATCGACCAGAACTTACTCGAGGCATCATCTACGAACTCAAAATATCTAGGTTCTGAAACCTCATACGTCTTCGGTGGAGTCTCTCCTGAGGTTTCTGAAACATCAGCATTGGACTTACGGGAAATGCGCGGCGCAAACGCCACCACATTTGATGTACGCGTTTCATCCACTTTTTGCTCGTCTCCGTTTGACAACGCAGTTGACTCACTATTAGCCGGCTCATCATCGAGGGTGGAAACCTCCACGCTTGCGGCACCACCTGCGATATCACTCAACTTAGACGAATCCGGCAATTTATCGATATCCGTTCGCAATCTAACATACGAAGGAAAACGTGGAACGCCACCATCCGTCAGTTCTTGGAAGCGAAACGTGACGATACTGCCAACAGGCGGCGGACTCTCTCTTTGCTTATCCGAGAACCCAGTACCAATTGCAAATTTCGTTCCATCGTTCAGTTCAACACTCAAAGCACCCAATCGCCCTTTGTGTTTGCCAGTCCCCGGCAGGTGTTCAAGCACTCTTGCTTCAGCGTCATGAAACGTTTTGACTTTCAACAGTGTGAACGACCGACCCGATTCGTACTTCGAATTCGGCTGCCGCAGCATCAGACCTTCGCCACCGCCTTCCTCGACGCGCTGCAATTCTTCGCGCAAATGTTCAGAACTTTTGCAACGCTCCTGCTCATGCGGTCTGGCATAACGTGGCTGCGCTTCATCCAGACACTGCTGCACAAAGGCAATGCGCGCTTCGAAAACATCGTTGACATGCGGCGCATCGAAGACCACAAACTTAACAGCTTCCCACTCTTTGCTCTTGTCCTGCCGCCTGACGATGCTCACGGTCTTTTGAAAGGCTTTCCGAGCGATCCACAACTCACCATCCAGATGAATGTCGGCAGGCAAATCCTCGACAAACCAGTCAGGCGCCATATATACATTGCCCTGGCGAGAAATAAACTGTTTGCCATCCCAGTAAGCCCGCACGCCGTCGAGCTTTTCACTCATCCACCAGCCGGTCAGATCGAGCGAATTGTCCCAGGAATGCGCCAGGAGAATGGGGGGCACGTTGGACGCAACCTCTTCGCCTGGCTGCCCATCCGAGCTGGCAGCCACCGCTTTGCGACGCGACACAGCCGGCTTCGCAGGCAATTCGCCGCCGAGCCTTTCGAGTTCTGCTGCTTCGCCCCGGTACTTCCGCAAGTGCTTACAGGTGCGCTGCTCGATTGGATGTGACTGCGTCCGCCATGCAGGACAACTGCAGGAATAGACGCCACCAAGATTTTTCAAAATATACGGGTCTTTAGCGGAACCCTGAATTTCAACCGACTCTCCGTCATCGATATCAGGCATGTTTAACCTCAACAACCGGCAAGCTAAATTTGCCCGGACACAGCCTCTCCGAATCGTATTTAGAGATAACTTAATTTATTTAGGACCAAAACTTGAATTCGCGTTTGGTGAAAACTAAACAGTCAATCTGGAAACTGGACTCCAATCAGCAGGAACGCGTTCTAAAATTCCGCCTGAAAATACATCGTAAAGCCGCAATTCGTCCATGTGCACGTAGCCGATATGGCAACCACAGACGGCGTTTGAACAGGGCGACTCGCTGAGCGCAGACTCGAATTCTTCGTCGTAAATATTGCCAATTTTTTCGGAAATAAAATGACAACGTTTGATTTGTCCGTCACCGTCGACTGAGATAACTGACGAACCTGCGCGGCAAGCCTTTCCGAGACTTGGATGGTATTCATTGTTCATTGGAAACAAAGGATCGATTTTCGTCAGCAGTTCAATATCGGCATCCGTGTAATAAGACTCGATGCGTTTGTAAGCATTAATCCAGAAGTAAACGCTGTCAGGCAGCTCATCGCGAAGCGCCAATATTTCGTCGAAGTGTTCTTTTAAACCAACGGCTCCGACACTAAATCGCACGCCTCTGGAAACCAGCTCAAGGCATTTGGCTAAAAACTTTTGCCTCGTAGTTTCCGTCGGGTGAAACGTCGCCCACAGCGCCAGTTTCGACTTATCACAATTCTCAACCCACTCAAGTCGACAAGAAAGATTTGTTTGAATCGCGACCTTTTCGATGGTATCAGATTTGGTGAGCGTAGATATTGCGTCCTGGTATCGAGGTCGAATAAGCGCCTCTCCCCAGGGCGTAAACAAAACCGAGAGTTGATGCTGTTTTCGAGTGTTCGCCCAATCCACAAAACGCGACAATTGTTGCGTGTCTCTGGCATGCTCTTCGTCAGTTTCATGATGCTTCGCGAACGGACAATATTCGCAACCGTAATTACAACTGCTGAGTGGTCCACGGTAGATGATGGAAAGCCTCATAACGCCTCGTGTTGCGACATGAGCTTCAGGATATTCGGCGAATACATTTCATATCCAATTCGATCAGACCATTCCAATCCAGAACTCGTCAATCGCATTCGACCTTCTGTTATTTCCAGCAGTCCGAGTTCCACGAATTCGGAAAGTTCAGAACCAAAGTCCACCCGAGCCGAGGATTGGAAGCGCCTCTCGTACTCCGCGAATGAAAGGCCTTCCATTTGCAAAAGCGATTGGATAAGAAACCGCCGTTTTTGATCGTCATCAGATAAACGAATTCCGTAGTCAGCAAAACCGAATGCTTCAGTTTCGCAATCGATAAAATTTTGCAAGATCTCCCGGACCGGCTTCTGTCCGACCGCGTAACGCATCGAGTAGTGCACCGATGATGTATAGGATCGAGCACCGCAACCGAGCCCAACCATGCCATCTTCCTGACAGCTGTAAGCCGGTCTTCCCGGAGTCGCGTCGCCGCTTTGAAATTCATCGCGGCTCAGCTCATCGCTTCTAAAACGATTTAAAACATCAGCGCCACTGCTCGCCGTATCCGCCGTATCCGCGCGTTCGAACATTCTCATCGATACTTGCTGGTATCCCGCTTCGCTCAATTCCTTTTGGGCCTGGCGGTAAAGCTCAAGGCGAATGTCACTATCCGTGGTGCCCATCTTTTCCAGCCCGGTCAGCGGACGAACATATAGCGGATACAAATAAATTTGTTTCGGACTATAATCTAACGTTCGATTTAACGAATAACTCCAGGATTCCGCTGTCTGTCCCGGTAATCCGTACATCAAGTCGATGTTCAAAATTTTGAATCGGAAAGAATTGACAAGGTCCAACGCTCTTTCCACTTCAACATTTTTTTGCGAACGGCCCACAGCCATTACTTCGGCTTCAACAAAACTCTGCACGCCAATGCTGACACGCTCGATTCCGCGTTCCTTGAGAATAGCTAGTTTGGCTGCTTCCGACGTCAACGGTGAAGTCTCGACTGAAGTTGGAACATTGCGCGGATCGATTCCAAAAACTCGATGCACCATGTCGAAAAGATTTTCCAGATCCTGAGGATCGAGATAAGTCGGTGTGCCGCCACCAAGCGCCATCCTCGCGAACTTAGCGTCACCCAGCGCTGCGCGCACCCGCTCCGCCTGGCGCTCGAGAGCAGTAAGATATTCCTGCTCGAAGGAAACTTCCGGGTTCGATGTCGTGAACAAATTACAAAAGCCGCAGCGCATTTCGCAAAAGGGGATGTGCACATATAAGAACAAAGCGTCGCGTTTTTCTTGTGCCCAAATGTTTTTCAACTCGACGGGCTGGGCGAATTCACGATAAGCGGTCTTGTGCGGATACGAATACGAATAGGCCTGGTATCGAACAGCGTCCGACTCATTCAACCAATTTGAAATTTTTTGAGCACTACCGACAGTGCCACCAGTTTCAATCATCATTTACAGAAAACCGAGTCAGGCGCGATGAGAAGTTCACTGCGCTGAGATTCTACGCCGAAGCGGATCTTAACATGCCCTTGCACACGGAAAAAGTGTCAGTCGCACTACGCGCTAGGACTGCCGCGTTATCGGAGCAAGGGAGGAATGATCGACCCCACCCAGAGCGCTGAGAGCATATTGCCCATCGTCGCCTGAGGGTGCAATCTCGACCTTCATGAGAGCGCTGACTGGCTATGCCCATATTTTCCTAAGCTGGTGCAATCTCGCCCTCGTCAGAGCGCGAGGGCTATTGCCCGTGGTTGCCTAAGCTGGCCCGATCTCGGCTGGTTCAAACATACATGAAGCGTGTCCGAGCACTCTGGCGCCATCGACGAGTTCGGAAACTTGCGGCTGCCAGCCCTGACTGAGATGCCACTGCAGAAGTTCATCTGCTGACGGCTTGTAGTCTTTGACGGCGACCGCCGACAAATTGCCTACTCAGGTCACGCCTAGAATCAGGTACAGTTTTTCACCTGGAAACGGCAAAATTATGTCGAGTGTGAATTCGTCCTGCGACACGATATCCATCTCGCCAATCGAGAATCGAAGCGAAGTTAGAAACCGGAAAGCATTGTCCAGGTTATTACACCGAGCTAACCCGCTTAACTCCGGATGCGCTTTACCAATTTCTTTAACGTATTCTTCGAACTTCACTTTCACACTAATTTTAGTCAGATATCCATAAGACCACGTATTCAGAGCCAGCACAATCCCTCAAAAGTGTTATTTCCTGGCGATGGTTTATCATGTTAGGTCAATCGAACGACTGTGGCGGTGCAACTTGTCCCAACCCAAACCATATCTGGTTTCACTTTCACGAAAACATCCTGGCAAGCGCGCCTTCATAACTGGTGCCGGGAACGGTTTAGGACTGGCTTTCGCTATGGAATTAGCCGCAGCAGGTTGGACGATCGGCATCACGGATTTGAACAAGGATAGTCTAAATGCTGCTGCTCAAATGATTCAAAACTCTGGCGGCACGCCCGTTCCCTACCTATTCGATGTCACTGATTACGACAAATTTCGCGATTCAGTCAACAATTTCCAGCAACTGCATGGTGGTATCGATATTGGTATCAACAATGCCGGTATCGGCTGTGGTGGCTTCATACACGAACTACCAATCGAGAGCTATCGCAAAGTCATCGAAGTAAATTTGATGGGAGTAATAAACGGCTGTCATCTGTTCGTCCCCATCATGCGACTACAAAAAACCGGACACATTTTAAACATCGCCAGCGCCGCAGCATTCGTCGCCGCGCCTCGCATGTCCGCGTATAGCAGCTCGAAAGCGGGCGTGGTCGCCCTCAGCGAATCTCTCCGCAGTGAACTCGTGGACGACGGCGTAGTCGTGTCAGTTCTAATGCCCACATATGTCAGAACAAATATCGGCAGAGACTCGCTCGGCTCAATCGCTGACAATCAGCTCGCGCAGCAATTAGTTGAACAATCACAGTTAACAGCAGAAACAGTGGCAGCAGTGACCCTGCAAAAAATGAATGCCGGCGCACTATATGTGGTGCTGCCGGCAGAGGCTGAATTTTTGTGGCGGTTTAAACGGTTTATGCCGGAGCGATTTTGGCGATTCATTGCAAGAGAAGCAACCCGCCGAGTAGCGCTCCTTCAAAAGGATTCGACATTAAGATAACACGGCGTGTGGTTAGGGTCTAAGAGCGAGCCCCAGGTCATTTATGAGCCCTTGCGACTGTTAATTTGGCTAGAGGATTCTCAGACGAATTGTTGTTGACGGCGCGGGCAATGCCGAGCAACATGCCGTCGAAGATCAGGTCATGAAGCGGAGTGACGAGTCGCCAGTAGAGCATCCCGAGCAGTCCTTTGGGCAGATATTTCGCCGTCTGAGTCAGTTCGCATTTTCCGGGGCTGATCTCATTTATTTTAAATTCTAAGACCGCTTCTCCAGGAAGTTTCATCTCTGCCACCAACAGTAGTGACTTGTGTTTGTCGACGTCTCTCACTCTCCAGAAATCCAATGCGTCGCCAGCTGACAACTCATCAGGGTTTCGTCTGCCGCGGCGGAGGCCGACGCCGCCGATCAATTTGTCGAGTACGCCTCTGAGACGCCAGAGCCAATCACCGTAGTAGTAACCAGTGGCGCCACCAATTCTGACCAACGGTTTCCAAATCTCTTCGGGAGTATTATTCAAAACAACCGATCGCTTGTCCTCGTATATCGTTCCACCAGCCCATTTTTCGTCGGCTTCACTGCTCCAGGCTACCGGCCAAATTTTGCCAGCGTCAGTCCAATGACTTTCAACTTTGTGATACTGGGTTTTGTCCAATGCAGAACGAATCGCCGCTCGGCAAGTCAACAGGTCTTGTTTCACTATCTGTTGAATGTCATTCTCGCGGCATATTGTCGGGTTTCGCAATCCCTCTGCCAGTGGTCGGCCGATGTATGCGGGCACGGGCGTGACCAGGTGAATCCAATATGAACTCAGCGTCGGAGTGAAAACAGGAACTGGAATTATTGTGCGCTTATCGAGTTCAGCTTCCTCCGCATAAATTTGCATCAGATCTCTGTATCTGAGCACGTTTGGTCCACCGATATCGAACGTACGATTGAGCGTTTCTTCGCGCCCCAAGCAACCGGTTAAATAGGTCAAAACATTTGCGATACCAATTGGCTGCGTATCTACTGAAACCCATTTCGGCGTGATCATCACCGGCAGGCGTTCGACAAGATAGCGCAGGATCTCGAAAGACGCGCTTCCCGAGCCAATTATCATCGCGGCTTTCAGAGTAGTTACGGGAACGTTTCCTGAGCGCAGAACTTCACCAACTTCAGCGCGAGATTTAAGATGTTTGCTCAACTCGGGCGAGTCATCCCCTAACCCGCCCAGATATATGATCTGCTTGAGGGCCGCTTGATCGGCAGCAACGATCATATTCTCCGCAGCTTTGCGATCTGCGTTGGCGAAATCTCGCGTTTGTTTATTCATCGAATGAACCAGATAGTACGCACTATCGCATCCTTCCAGAGCGCTCGTCAGCGAGTCCAGATCGAGAACATCGGTTTCAACCAGCTCGACATTCGGATCCGCGGACCAATGTCGCCCCCGAAGCTTGCCAATGTTTCTCGACGTCGCACGAACTTGTCTGCCCGCTTGCAAGAGCTTAGTGACTAGCCGCGTTCCGACGTAGCCTGTAGCTCCTAGAACGACAATTTTCTCAGCCATAAACACACCTGCGCTCGTACACTAAAAGCATACTAAGCGAAAGTGAACATTGAGTGAACATCATGCCCTCAACGGTAGAGGATGGTTCCTCGACAAGGTTGAACGATAGAGACGGAGTTGTCGCAATAGAGACGGCGTTGTCGCAACAGATTCGGAGTTACTGGGCATCGGGTGATCGCAACAGGTACCGAGTCATCGCAAAAAATACCTAGTTATCGCAGTAGTGCCTGGACACCGCGAATGTCCACACGTTTCATTGGTCTCTGAGTCACAGATGAATAAAGCAACACGTCCCTCCAACTCCAGGGGTAGACGGTGATCTCCACAGGGTAGTTTTTCTCGAACCATTTTAAATGGACAAAACTACCTTTGGCATTTTCAACCAGCTCTTCCTCTGCTTCCTCATATCCCCAATCGGACAACGCCTGCTTAAGCTCCTCATAATCATCGCAATATGCGTGAATATCAACGTCTGAAGTCAGCCGAATCTTGCCACTACGGGTGCTACCAATCAAAAATGGATCATAAGGTTCGAGCGCGGTCATGATTCCGAAGGCTATTTGTCGCATCTCGCGCAATCGTCGCTGATGCTCTTCTTCGCCAAGCTCGGCCTTTGTATAACGCCCGATGTACTCTTTAATCATTCTGTTAGACGGCATGCGCTGCGAATTTGTGACGCCAAGCATCAAAAGCGCACGTTCTTTCGCATGCAGATACTCCGCATCGAGTCCGGTCGCCATGAACCGAGCCGCCTCCTCTGCGACTCTCCGTCGAGAAAGTTTTTTCAATTTCGAACAAGCCATATGCTTGCTTTTGGGAATTACGACGGTCCGCGTTGAACCACCTAATAAAGTTTTACTCTACCAGAGGCAGAGTGTCAATCACACAGGCTCGCCGCTGCCACTCTGGTCGAACAATCAACACCTTGATACAATATTCCGGTCGCGAGGTTCAGTGATGCCATCCTACCAACTCAATCTTTTTGCCGATAATTTCCAGTTCTATCTTCAAGACGAAGATGCAAACGGTGATCTAAGCAACAGCTGGACACCAGCCGCCGCAGACAATCTGCTTGCAATTGCTCCAGGCGCAATCGGAGTAGGAACAGTCCGAAACATGACTGTCCCTGTCACAGTTGAAATCAGAGAAGATCGTCCGGAAGAGCGCGAGCTGTGGGACAAAGTCAACGAATGCAGCATCGATATTAAGTCAGGCAAGTTAGTTATCGCAGGCTCCACTGACTATCTTCCGGAAGCACAAAGAATTACTGTTTCGCCGGGCAAATACACCGCGCAAATCTTCTATGGCAATCTCGGCAGCGTCAGCGAAGATGGCTACGATGGCGAAGATCACTACAAAGTTATATTATGGCCTCAAGACAATCGCTGACTCTACCTTGTCTTTCGATGGAATCCCTGGATGTGAATAATTTTCGATAGTGTTCGGGAACAGGAACAATTCATAGATTTCTCTTGATACCGCATACGCCACCAGAAGCGCGGCGTCATTATTGATCTTTCTTTTTCATCGATTGCTTGAGTTTTTCAAGCTCGTCGTCCAGAGAGAGTGACTTCATGTCATTCTCGACTTTGCGCTCTTCTCGTGATTTATCACTGAGTTCGTTGAATGCCTCGGCTTCGAAGATTTTGTTTTCCATTCTTTGGATTGTCTCATCGCCGTCTTCAAGATCGGGTAGATTAGGCGGTGGCGGCATAGCGACGCCGTTTTCTAAACGGAAAATTGTTTTCTTCAGACTCTCTTCTTGATCTTCTTGCGACATCACATCAGCTTCATACTCAGCTATGGTGAGTTCTAATTGCCGAATCTTGCCGGCAACCTCTTCAGCAAGATCCTCTTGTCCAGCGGCTTTGGTGGCATCAGCGCGCTTGTGCCATGTGGCGAGTTCTTCTTTTGCTTTTTTGAGTTTCTCTTTGATCAATTTTTTAGCTGTTACAGTTTCGATCAGAGCGTTGTTCACTTCTTCGATTTCTTCGGACATCTCTCGTTTCCTCATTCAGCTATTCATCGGCATCAAGCGCATCGGAAATTCAATCAAAAATATCAATCTTACGAGTTAACTGTCAGACACTTTAAGCTCAGTCGGACTAGTGGAAATGCTTTGCGCATTCTCAAAGCTGGTGCCGATAATGTAACCAGCGTCGCGCTCCGCCTTTGGACGCAGCGACGGGAAGCGATAACACAGCTCGCCTTCTTCGGTAACGTCGATTTGGCAGATGCCACTCAAACTCAGACGTTCAAATGCTTTTTTCGCATCGGCGATACTGAGCTGAGATTGGAGAGCGGTTTGGCTCACTGTCAGCATTCCGCCGTTTGCCTTTGCTCGTGTCAGAATGAGCTGCTCTTCGTTTAGTTCTTTAATCGCTTTGTTCTCGGTCAAACGCCCCTGGACCAGCTTCCAGCCCCAGACTACGAAGCCTGCTAGAAACGTAATTAGACCGAGCTGCGACGAAACGCCATGCTTGGTTTGACCGACGATGATTTCCGCAACATAAGTCACGATCAATCCACCGCAAAACAGCATCATAAAGATGCCGAGGACGAATGTGAACTTCTTGCCACCTGAACGCGGCGGCGAAAGCTTAGGTCGGTTCTGCGATTGCATTATCTCGGCGGGTGGTTCGGTTGGGCTCATGTTTCCTCACAATTTCCGTATTATGAACGTTAATATTGCTAAGGTCTACAAGGCCCACTACGCCGCGATGCTGTGCGCCTCTTAAGCAGTATTCAGGAAGTCAGCTTACATTTAGTGTAGATTCCTGACATGAGCAATCTGGCTACTCTCCAGCAACAAATGCTGGTCGAGCGTCAAAATTCCCGACGCTTTAGAAAACTTACTACTACGACTCCAGTAAACGGCATGCAGATACTGCGTGACGGGCAGACTCTTGTAAACTTCTCATCCAATGACTACCTCGGAATATCGCAACACCCGCTTTTGAAAGAGCGAGCGACCGAATGGTTGGAAAAGTATGGCACCGGATGTGGTGCGTCTCGTTTAATCAGCGGCAATTTTGATATCTTCGATCGCGTTGAAGAAAAATTGGCAAAGCTGAAAGGAACTGAAACCGCGCTGGTTATGGGCGCCGGTTTCCAAACCAACGTCAGCTTGCTGCCCGCCGTGGCAAACGACAAAAGTTTCATCTGCTGCGATCGGCTCAGTCACAACTCTCTATTGCAAGGCGCGATATTAAGTCAATCGAGCTGGACTCGTTTTCATCATAATGATGTTTTGGATTTGAAGAAACGATTAGAGTCGTCGGCATCAGCAAACGCAGAAAACCGTTGGATCGTGTCAGAGTCAGTGTTCAGCATGGACGGTGACGTGGCGGATATCGACCAGTTAATCTCAACAGCGAACCATCACGATGCTCAATTATTGATCGATGATGCACACGCAACCGGTGTGCTGGGTGTTAATGGAATGGGTCTAACATCATTCAAACCTGAAATCGACTTGATCGTCGGAACCTTCGGAAAGGCACTTGGAAGCTACGGTTCTTACGTTGCGTGTTCAAAACAAATGCGTGATTATCTGATCAACTTCTGTGGTGGGTTGATTTATTCGACCGCATTGCCGCCACCAATTCTTGGCGCAATCGATGCGGCACTGGATTTAGTACCAACGCTCGATGCTGAGCGCAAGCGGCTTTCAGAGCTTGCGACATTTGCGCGAAACGAATTGCAATCAATGGGTTTCTCGACTTTAAACTCTTCAACTCAAATTATTCCAATCGTCACGGGCAGCGAAGAGAGCGCCCTGCAATTGAGTCAGCACCTGGAAGAGCGAGGAATTCTCGCTCTTCCGATTCGTCCACCGACTGTTTCGAACAGCACTTCAAGAATTCGTTTATCAATTTCCGCGGCACACACTGATGAACAAATGGAATCTCTCGTATCGGCACTCAAAGACTGGGGGCAAGTTAAAAGATGAATACCCGCACTTACATTTATGCGCAGCACGGCTGGGGTTTTGACGCCACCTTCTGGCAATCATGGCACGAACATTTGCCTGCCGATTGGGTTTTCGAAACGGCTGAGCGCGGCTATTTCGGGCGGACGCCGACCAAAAGCCCAATGTGGCCGCTTGATTCGTCAGCGCGGCGCGTGATCGTTGCACATTCTTTCGGACTTCATCTGATACCGCCTGACGTAATGAGAATGGCTCATGCGCTGGTGATCGTATCCGGCTTCAAGCGCTTTCACATCACCGAGAAATCTGCTTCAGTCCGAGTGATTCGCAGAATGCAATTAAGATTTCGCGATGACACTGAAGGACTGCTTACCGACTTTTACGACCAGTGCTATGGCAAACATTCGTTTGAGCCGTCGAAACCAACAGTGGCTCGAAAGCCGGTCGGCAACGTGCTCGGCAATGATTTGGAATTGATGAACACAAGCATGGTTCCGCAATTCGAGCTTTCACAAATTCCTGCGGTCGTGATACTTCATGGCGATAGTGATGAAGTTGTGCCGGCAGTTCATGCGATTCAACTTGCCGAGTTGCTGGAAGAGAACGGACGATTGTCCGTCTGCGCCGGCGCCGGGCATGCGCTTCCTTACACGCATCCAGCATGGTGTATAAATCGAATTCGTGAAGCACTTTCTGAAGGACAGCCTGAACAACCGAGAAACGTCAGTACAACGTTGCCTGCGAGTTTCGCAACCAGCTTATAGAGGAGACGTGTGGAGCAGATGCTCATACTTGGTCAATCGATATTAGCGGATAGGTTTGGCAAAGCTGCCCAAACCTATAACGACTACGCCGATGTTCAAGACCGCGCCGCTCTGCTGCTCGCTGACGATCTACGGCGCATTGCAGCGTTGATACCACCCGGTCCGATTCTCGAAATCGGATGCGGAACTGGTTTATTCTCGCAACACTTGGCACAGCAGTTGAGTCATCGAAAAATTCTTCTCTCTGACATCGCACCTGATATGGTGCGCGCTTGCAGAGAGCGCATTCAATCGCCTGACGTCAAGTTCGCGGTACTCGACGCGGAGACCTGCGTACACTGGAGTCAGAAGTTTTCCTTGATTGCCTCCGCGTTCAGCGCGCAATGGTTCAAAGACGTCGGCACTACATTTGATGGCATTTTCGAGTCGCTGCAGCCGGGTGGATATTTTCTATTTTCAGTGCCGACGAATGAAAGTTTTGCAGAATGGAAAAAATTGTGTTCGTCGGAGAGTCTCAACTACACTGGCAATCATCTACCAAACGAACATAAGTTCCGAGCGTTCTGGAGTCAACGAACAGATTCGTTTAGTCTCAGAACGGTAAGAATTCAAACCAAATACGCGAACTCAATGGAGTTTTTCAGAGCTTTAAAAAGTATCGGTGCCACCACTTCGACTAACGAGATTTTTCGAGCGGCATCGTTTGCGGCACCAGGCGAAGGAACTTCCGCGGAACCGATGACAAACTTGCGCCGCGTAATGAAACGCTGGGACAACGCCGCGAAAGGACCAATCATCGTGACATATGAGGTCATGTGCGGCATCGCCAGGAGGCCGCTGTGAAACCTCAAATTTCTCAAAGTTCTTCATCACGCGAATTTGCTGTTCCATCCGCTCTTCCGAGTCGCATCTTCGTCACCGGAACTGATACCAACGTCGGTAAGACTGTTGTATCTGCAATGATGACGATCGGTTTGAACGCGCACTACTGGAAGCCGATTCAGTCGGGCACCGCAGATGGTACCGATAGCGAATGGATTAGAACAGTGTCAAAACTATCACGCGATCACTTCATCCCTGAGGCATACAGCCTTCGCGCGCCACTTTCGCCGCACGCCGCCGCTCAGTTAGAAGAAGTGAAAATCGATCTCGATACACTCATTCTGCCTGAAGTTGAGCCACTGGTTGTTGAAGGTGCCGGCGGCATTATGGTGCCTCTGAATGAAAATCAGTACATGCTCGATCTGATTTGCAAATTTGCTTTACCCACAATTATCGTTGCACGCAGCGGACTCGGAACCATCAATCACACGCTTTTGACGATAGATAAATTGCGCAGCGCAGGCGTTGAAATTCTCGGTGTTGTGATGAACGGAGAAAAGAATTTATCGAACAGAATCGCGCTTGAACATTATAGTCAAGTTTCTGTTCTGGCGGAACTTCCGCAGATCGAGTCATTATCGCTTGAATCTCTGCAAGCGCAGTTTGAAAAATATTTCGTGAAAGAGGGCGTGATACAAACGGCACCAAATGCCGTTCAAAACGATCTCGACGTCAGTAAGTCAGTAAGTACGAAGACAGCGGTAAAGGCATCATGAAGAATCTAGACATGGAACGGAACGTTGCAGACGAGACAGTTTCTACAGCGAATCAGAAGCAGTCCAGCCGGACAGGAGCAGGAATAGGAACAGAACCAGGACCTGAGACAGGTCCAGGTCCAGCTACAGGTACAGGCATAGGACCGGCGACATTACCGCACTCAGTCTGGCATCCGTTCACCCAAGCGAAGATCGCAGATCCGGAACTCAAAGTCACGAGCGGCGACGGAATTTATCTTCAACTCGAAGATGGACGTCGAGTTATTGACTGCATTTCCAGCTGGTGGGTGAATCTTCACGGTCATGCCAACCCGATTATCGCGCGCGCTATTTACGAACAGGCCATGCGTTTAGAACACGTTATCTTCGCTGGCTTCACTCACGAACCGGCTGAGCAACTGGCGACCAGACTGCTCGCGCACTTGCCGGAAAACATCAATCACGTTTTCTACTCGGACAATGGTTCTACTTCCGTCGAAGTCGCATTGAAAATGGCTTGCCAGTACTGGCACAACCAAGGTACGCCGCGCACGCGCTTTCTCGCTTTTGAAGGCGGATACCATGGCGATACTTTCGGTGCCATGTCGGCTGGAAGAAGCTCCAACTTCTTCGATGCGTTCGCACCACTGCTGTTCGATGTCGACACGCTTCCGTACCCGTCTACATTCGACAACGACAGCGAAGTCGAAACGAAAGAGAATCAATCGATAACTAGATTCAGATCCCTGCTGGAAGAAAATCAAAACAGCTACGCCGCGATCATCTTAGAACCGCTAATTCAGGGCGCAGCCGGCATGCGGATGTGCCGACCAGAGTTTCTGCGTAAGCTTGAAACAGCGGCTCGCGAGTTTGGCATACTAGTCATTTACGATGAAGTGATGACCGGTTTTGGAAGAACTGGCGATTGGTTTGCCTGCAACAAAGCTGATACCACGCCCGATATCATTTGCCTTTCCAAGGGAATTACAGGCGGCTTCCTTCCGCTTTCCGTAACCACAACATCGTCCAAAATTTACGATAGTTTCCTCGGCGACGACTTACAAAAAGCGTTCCTCCACGGTCACTCGTACACCGCCAATCCACTGGCATGCGCAGCGGCCCTCGCTTCTCTGGATTTGCTGGAAGCGAATTCCGCCAACTTCCTGGAAGTAGAATATTTCCACAGAGCTCTGTTCCAAAAATATCTCAGTGGTATCACGTCGCTGCGCAACCATCGTTTTTGCGGAGCGGTCGCCGCGTTTGATGTCACCACCAGCGATGGCACCAACTATTTCGATTCGATTGGAACCATCCTGCGCAAGCGCTTTCTAGAACGCGATTTGCTCATTCGTCCACTCGGAAACACAATTTATTTGATGCCACCATACTGCATCAGTTTAGATCAGCTGGAATTTGTCTATCAGCAAATCCAAGAAGTACTTCACACACTTGAAGAAAGGAACGAGGCCTAAAATGACAACGACTGTTCGCGAACATTCGACCGCTGCTCCATGCTCCAAAGCCGCGCCTCAAGAGGTTCGGACGGACTGGACCAGAGAGGAAGTCGCTCGAATCTACAACACGCCCGTTCTCGATCTGGTGTATCAAGCGGCAACTGTTCACAGACAACATCACGATCCTCAATATGTTCAGCAATGCACTTTGCTCTCGATTAAAACCGGTGCCTGCCCTGAAGACTGCTCTTATTGCCCGCAATCGTCGCATAACAAGACGGAACTGAAGCGCGAACCGCTTCTCAATTTGGATGCCGTCACAACCGCAGCAAAGATGGCGAAGGACGCCGGCAGTTCCAGATTCTGCATGGGTGCAGCCTGGCGCGAAGTGCAAAACAATGAATCGTTCGATCGCGTCCTGGACATGGTCCGCGAAGTTGCGAAGCTCGATATGGAAGTTTGCTGCACGCTGGGAATGCTTGATGCAAACCAGGCAAAGCAATTAAAGGAAGCTGGTCTGACCGCCTACAATCACAATCTCGATACCAGCGAGAATTACTACGACAAAATCATCACGACACGCACGTATCAAGATCGGTTAGAGACGCTGAAAAACGTCCGCAACAGCGGCATTGACGTTTGTTGCGGCGGCATCATCGGCATGGGCGAAAGCGACGAAGACCGAATCGATCTCATTCACACGCTCGCGACTCTAGACGAACACCCGGAGTCAGTGCCGGTCAACGCCCTCGTGCCTGTCGCGGGCACGCCTCTGGAATCGCAGCCATTGGTTTCGGTCTGGGAAATGTTGCGCATGATCGCGACTGCCCGCATCACAATGCCTCTCGCTCGCGTCAGACTCTCCGCGGGACGCGTCCGCATGTCTGCCACAGAGCAAGCCTTGTGCTTCCTCGCCGGAGCCAACTCCATCTTCACCGGCGACAAGCTTTTGACCACGCCGAATCCCGATTTCAACGAAGACAAAGAAATGCTCGCCATGCTTGGTCTCTCAGATAAAATCTAATGGTCGAGGTAAGAACCAGGCGCCGTTTTCTCAACTTCATTAGTGCAATTACGATAGACGCTTTTTTGCCTATCCATATACTGATATTGAGGAACTCTCGAGTCTGCAGTGAGAATGTTTTTCTCCGGATAAAGGCAACCTTGGATCACACACGCTCAACCACAAGGTTGGTATCGACTTGAACGCAAAGAAAAAATCTACGTCAAAAAATCGCAGCACACAGTTAGTCTCGGGCAATTGGTGGGACTACAACAATCGCGGCATGGCGATGGAAGATATCGGTCGAAAAACTATCCCGCAAGACTGCGGAAAAGAAATCGACTTCACGCCACCAAGCAGTCATCACCTCGATTTCACGCCAACAACATTTAAAACCAAAACCAGCCAACTGACCGGCGCTTTTCTCGGCATGACGGAGCAGTTCAAACAATCGCTGTTTCGCCCTCGCTAGTCATTAGTAATATCATTTTTCAAAAAACATAGAAACATTCGCACGTATCATGCGTGAAACCATTCAAAATCACATAATGTACAAGAACAGTACCCTCGGTGCGACACTGATTGCGTGCGTAATTGGTGGTGTGCCGAATAAAGAGAACTACGTCATTAGTTTCTAATGCTCTCAGTCAAAGGCTACAAAGTGGGCATTCACGCTTGTCCGGCACCCGCGCCGGGAAGGACCAGACAGAACTTGCTGCCTTCGCCTTCTTTGGAGTCAAAATCGAGCGTGCCGTTTTGTGCTTCGGCCAGTTTTTTACTGATGAACAATCCCAGTCCGCTACCTTTGCGATTGTCTTCTTTGCTGATCTGATCGAATCGGGCGAATATGCGGTGAAATTCGCTCTGTGGAATGCCTCGACCGCGGTCAGTAACGATGAATCGCACAGAGCCATCCAGCGGCTCGATAGTTACTGTTATGGTTTCTTTTTCGGGTGAAAATTTCACCGCGTTGGAAAGTAGATTTACCATAATTTGAATCGATCGTGATGCGTCGGCTTTTACCATGGACGACGGTTCGCCACCGTATACGATATCAATTTCTTTGAGGTCTGCTTGAGGTGTGACGGCATCGATTGAACGACTCACAATGTCATCCACCGATGTCACCGTGATGTCGGTCTCAAGGCGGATGCATCCGCTCTCTTCGAGGGTGTCGAGGATAAGCAGGTCGTCGGCTAAATCGCTCAAGCGGCGAATTTCAACTACAGTGCGTTGGATCAAAACTTTTCCTTTGTCTGATAGCTCAGTCGCTTCGCTAAAAATCGTACTAAATCCTTCTCTCAAAAAAAGAAGTGGTGCCTTGAGCTGTTCTCTAAGCAGAGAAGACAATTCCTTCCGTTCTACTTCCAACCTGGAAATTGTTCCTGCTGAATCGAAGAAAAATGTGTCCAGTTTTGCAATCTCATCATTGCCTTGAAGCGGCGCCCTCAGCGCCTCTCTGCGCGTAAGCCTGCGCGCATTTTCTGCGACGTTATAGAGTCTGGCAATAAATCCTCTTGACACCTGGACGGCACCCAATATGGTGAGCAATGCGGCAAGAATTGATGCGCCGACTAGAACCAGAAGAACGTTGCTTCTTAGTTTTGACATCAAAAGAGTGTCAATTGAATCCAGCTGTACTTGACCTGTGATCAAGCTGCCCGCCTCAGAGAAAGCCACTGAAGTCAATTCGCCGCCGGCAACCAGTTTTTTCAGAGTAGAACCTAGTTCGTCGAGCGGCTTCGAGGTCATTTCTTTAGACAAAGATTTGATGCTATCCACTTTTCGCTGAACTAACTGGAGTTCATCAGTCATCGAAATATGTGTCTTCGCCTCGAGTCCTTTTAGTGCCTGCATATCACTGTCAATTTTATCCGCAACTTTTTTTCGAGCGTTATCTTCATCTTCAATCTCGGTGCTGGTACGCCGAATCGAGAGCAGCATCAGATGAGTCATGTCGGAAGCTAAACTCGTAGTACGGTGCACCATCTCTCGGTATACCAACTGTTTTCCTAATTGCTGCCCGATGTCATTCAAGACAACGCTCAAGATCACGATAGCCGTAACAGAAACAGCTAGAGGTCGGCCCAGAAGAAAGAGAAGGGACGTTCCAATTTTCGAATTGGGCCGCCGATCTTCGTGGGGCCTACTTTGTTGAACTTGTTCAATAACATTTAGTCCGGATGACCGCGTATCTAAAGAATCAACCGGAACGATTGAAAAGCTAGTCTTAGAGCCCAAGGAGTGACGCGACAGCTTTGCGGATTGTTTTTCGCAAAACAACTGAGCTAGTGACAGCGCAGATTTTGCCCTGATGTCTAATGCTAGTGCGTCTCCGGGTAGTGTCATCACACAGCCACCGGATTCGGTGCACTCGATTTTAATAGCCGACGTTTTCTCAGCAAACACTTGCACAATAGCGAGCAGCGCACGAGCGACTGCGTCGACATCACAGTTGAGCTTTCCTGGCTCTGCGTAGATAGCGACATTCTGATATTCCGTAGATTCAAGTTCCTTTTGAATTCGCTCGCACAACACTTCATTTGGTATTGGGAAAATTGAAAGCGGCCATTTATTAGATCTCAGCTTATCGAGGTCGAGGATATTGTTCAAAACGTTGAGTAAATCTGCGCTACTGTTGCTAAGCCTGTTAACAAGCGACTCGTGCTCTTTGTCTAAATCGCCCAGCGCGCCTACTTCCAGGAGTGTCACCAGACCACCGATTGACGTCATCGGTGCGCGGATGTCGTGCGAGACTATCGAGCACAACTCCTGGCGCAGGTTCTCCAGAGACAAAATGCGGTTCACCGATTCACATAGAACTTTGTCCAATTCTGTGTTTGGCAAATTAAAAGTTGACCACCGCGGCAATCGAAAAGTTTACCACTTGACGTTCTGATATCTGTTTAGGAGGCTGTAGCGGCCTCCTACTTGCGTGCGTTAGACTCGAAGAGTAGCTGGG